>Ga0105252_10000029_pt1 | contig 135715 bp, 102 predicted proteins | sample EasRivMeERMZT100_FD_89675 | JGI IMG/M metagenome (GOLD analysis project Ga0105252, IMG submission 89675) | Soil microbial communities from meander-bound floodplain in the East River, Colorado, USA - East River MetaG ERMZT100 | ecosystem: Environmental > Terrestrial > Soil > Floodplain... | reverse complement strand
CTGGGCAAGGCATTCAGTCACACTGGCGACAACCGGCAGGCGCTCAAGGAGCTCGAGTTTGCCAGGAAGCTGGATACGAACGACCCCACCGCCTGGCTTTACTCGTCTTTGATCAAACAACAGGAAAACCGGATCAACGAGGCCGTTGGCGATCTGGAAAAATCGCAAGAGCTCAATGACAATCGCAGCTTGTATCGCTCCCGTCTGTTGCTGGACCAGGATCGGGCCGTGCGCGGGGTAAACCTGGCCACGATTTATCAGGATGCCGGCATGGCCGACGTGAGCCTGCGCGAAGCGGTGCGCTCGGTGAATGCCGATTACGCGAACTACTCGGCGCATCTTTTCCTGGCAGGCAGCTACAATGCGCTCCGCGATCCGCGGCTGGTGAATCTTCGCTACGAAACCCCCGCTGTGAATGAATACCTGGTGGCCAATCTCCTCGCCGACGCTCGCTCCGGAACCCTTTCGCCCTACGTCACGCAACAGGAGTATTCCAAACTTTTTGAACGCGACCGCTTCGGTTTCAGCTCCAGCACCGAATATTTGAGCCGGGGCGATTGGACGCAAAACGCCGCGCAGTACGGGATCTTTGGTCCCGTCAGTTACGCGTTGGAGGGATCGTATTTGTCCTTCAACGGCCAGCGGCGCAATAACGATCTCGAACAGATTAGCGCTTCCGCGAAAGTGAAGGCCCATTTGACCGCCCAGGACAGCGTTTATGTCCAAGGCATTTATTCCGACGCGGAGTACGGCGACTTGCGTCAGCATTACGATCCCAACAACGCCAACCCGAGCCTGCGAATCAAAGAGACCCAGGAACCGATTGCGCTGCTGGGCTACCATCGCGAGTGGGGGCCGGGATCACACACGCTCCTCCTGGCCGGAAGACTTCAGGACACGTTGCGGGTCACCAATGGCAATCAATCGGTCTTGGGCTTGTTCAAAGATGCGCAAGGCCAAGTGTTCGCGATGCCCGCGTTGCAAACGCCCGATGGAGTGGTTTTTCCCCACTTCCCGGCGACAACCGAGAATTACCGCAGTGAGTTTGAAGCCTACACGGTTGAGGCGCAGCAAATCTGGCAGGGAGAAAGCCGCAGTCTCAAAGAAGGCGGCGGGCACAGCGTCGTTCTGGGCGCCCGTTTTCAAACCGGAACATTCGATACGCGCAGCCGGTTAAGTGAGTTTATCATCGCTGGAGGCGCCAATACGAAACAGACTGGCTCCTTCCCGCCCTTTACCAATACCGCGTTCATTCCGGTTGCGATTGATGCCGGTTCGACGAGTTTCGAAACCGATCTACAGCGCATAAACTTTTATGGCTATCATCATTTTCGAGTGGCAGAGCCGTTGCTCCTTACCGCCGGCCTCAGCTACGACATCCTCCACTATCCGCTCAACCATCGGGCGGCACCCCTTACCGATGAGGAGCGCACCAAATATCAGCTATCGCCCAAGGGTGGTTTCATCTGGACGCCGCTTCGAAACACGACCGTGCGTGGCGCCTACACGCGCTCATTAGGCGGCGTGAGTTTTGATCAAAGTTTTCAACTCGAACCGTCGCAAGTGGCGGGGTTCAACCAAGCTTATCGCAGTTTAATCCCGGAATCGGTAGCGGGGTCCATTCCCGCCACAGAGTTTGAAACGTGGGGACTTGCCCTCGACCAGAAGTTCGGCTTTGGAACTTACCTTGGCGTGCAAGCCGAACTGTTGCGCTCGGAAGCGGAACGGAAGGTGGGCGCGTTTGATATCCTCGGCTTCCCGTTTGTTGCCGTGCCTTCCAGTGTCCGCGAGCATCTGGATTACGAGGAACGGAATCTCCTCATCACACTGAACCAGCTCGTGGGCAGGAGTTGGGCATTCGGCGCGCGCTATCGAATCAGCGAGGCGGAACTGGAACGCAACGTGGACATCCCTTTAACGGTGACTCCTGCGGCTCAGAGCGATCGTGAGGCTCTTCTGCACCAGGTAAACCTATATGCTTTATTCAATCATGCCTCGGGGTTCTTCAGCTCTCTCGAATCGTTATGGTCCAGACAATCCAATCGCGGCGATCCACCGGTGCTGGCGGGTGACGACTTCTGGCAATTCAATGCGTTCGTCGGCTACCGTTTCCCTCGCCGTTATGTGGAAGTGCGCGTCGGTGTGCTTAACATCACCGACCAGGATTACCGTCTGAACCCGCTGAACTTGACTTCAGACCTTCCGCGAGACAGGACGGTGTTGGTAGGACTGAAATTTCATTTCTAAACGATTCAGTTTCCTTCGGGAAGCGCACGCGCCCTGGCGTGTTCCGACCGGCGGCCCTCGCCGGCCGGCGCAAGGCCCGGGAAATGGCACCAAACCGTTCGATCTGCGGGCCGTTTGCCGGGCGCGTGCCGGAAGACGGGTGGCCTTCCAGAGGTATTTTGTCCTGGGATTTTTTTTGGGGGGGGGTTATCCCGGGCCAGATCGGGGGGGCCCGGGCCAGATTGTTTATCCCGGAGGGATAACTCGACAATAGCCCGGCGTTTCAACGCCGGGATTTCAAACGGGATCGCATAAGTCCCTATAAGGGACGGCTGAACCCTACGGACGATTGGAAAGGCACGCCGCAGCCGTCCCTTCAGGACTCTATGTTCTCGTCGTGACGGTCCCGGCGTTGAAACGCCGGGCTTGGCTATTGTCACGAGTCCCTTCGGGCCGGACCCCGCGAGGTGCGCTGGGGGGTTCCCATTTCTCCCGAATCGTTCACGCTGAGGCACCGGAGAGGCGTCATTTCACCGCAGTGGGTTCGACGGTCTGCCGTTCTTTTTTCTTCTGAATTCTTCGCGGTTAAGCCAGACTCAAAATGCGGTGTGGAGGGTATTGCCCTCTATGGCAGTCGTGAGCCTCAAGCAAAAGCTAACTGAGAATTGGCGGAATGGCGCCATTGGCGCAGCCATCGCGGTGTTCGCGGGTTGGTTGGGCCTTATCTATTATCCGAACACCGGATACTTCCTTTCTCATAAGAGCTACGACCTGCCTTTACGTCTGCATTCCGGCCTGGAAGAAACCAACGTCGTAGTGATTTCCATGGATCAAGATTCCCATGATAATCTGTTTCAGCAGGAAGGACAGGAATGGCACCGGGCTCTTCATGCCCAGTTGATAAGGAAGTTGGTCGATGAGAAGGCCGCCGCCGTCGCCTTTGATATCCTCTTTAAAGCCTCCTGGGTGAACGAACCGATGGCCCGACAATACGCCGAGGATCCGCGTCTGATGAACTTGCTGACGAACAGATTGGGACTGCCAGCAAAGCACGTCATCGGACGTGGAGTTGATGATCTCTTCGCAGAGGTTCTCAGGACTGCTTCCAATGTGGTGCTGGGAGCTTCATGTGTGCGGGGCACGGATGAGCGAGGGAACAAAACCATGAGCCTGACCCGGCCGGACGCGTCCCTTGGGACGAATATCCTCTGGGGTGTGGTTGAATTTCCCAGGGACTCAGATAACGCAGTTCGACAGCATAATCGTGATCCGGATTTCGTCGGCTTCGCATGGAAAGTGGCTGAACTGACGGGCGATGTGCCCCCCAATGCTCGCGAGGAACGCTTGCGGCGGCGATGGATCAAATACTACGGTCTTCGCAAAACCGTTACATCCGTCAGCTACTACAAGGTTTTTGAACCAGAATTCCTGGCTCCAAACTACTTCTCAAACAAGGTCGTGTTCGTGGGCAAGGAAAGGACTTTAACGGCCGAAGGCACGGACGTCCGTGATGAGCACCCGACGCCCTTTAAAGAGATGCCTGGAGTCGAGATCCAGGCAACGGCTTTCCTGAATCTTAAGAACCGCGACTTCCTGACTGAGTTGCCGCCCCTCGCCGAGTTTCTTCTTTTCGCGCTGCTGGGAGCATTCCTTGGCTACGGATTGACATTGGTTCGGCCCTGGATTGCGGCAGCTTTGGCGATCGCCGCCTTTGTCGCCATTGCTGGTGCGAATTTGTACTTGGTCTGGCAAAAACACTACTGGTTCCCATGGCTTACTGTTGGGGTTGCACAAATTCTTCCTGCACTGGGTTGGGCGTTCTTTTCCAATACCAAGAGAGTCTATCACGAAAAGGAAGTGCTCGAAGAAACCCTTTCCAAAGTCAAATCCGGAGTCCTCACTCCGCCTTCCAGCGAAGGAGCGACTCAGATGGCCATCGCGCTGCCCGGCGGCCGGATGGTAAAAGTCGGCCCTGGCGGCGGGGGGACTGATGGGGCCACGCTGGTAGTGACTGCGGCCGGCCCTCAGATTCCCGATCACCAACTGGTGCGTTGCATCGGCAAGGGTGCTTATGGCGAGGTCTGGCTGGCCAGAGACATTATTGGCAGCTATCACGCCGTGAAGATCGTTTATCGAAAGTCCTTCTCCAACGATGGCCCGTTTGAGCGCGAGTTCAAAGGCATTCAAAAGTTCACGCCCATCTCCCGGCTGCATCGGGGCTTCGTTCACGTCCTGCACGTGGGCCGCAACGAGCCTGAAGGTTACTTTTATTACATCATGGAAGTGGGCGATGATGAAGTCTCAGGCCAGAACATCGATCCGGCCACTTATTCAGCCAAGAACCTGGCCCGGGAAATTCAAAATCGCGGCAAATTGCCCGTGGAAGAGTGCCTCCAACTGAGTCTTGATCTGACTTCCGCTCTGGATTTTCTGCACCAGCAGCAACTCATCCATCGGGACATCAAGCCTTCCAACATCATCTTCGTGAACGACGTGCCGAAAATCGCCGACATCGGGTTGGTGACTTCCGTGGCCGAGAATGGCAAGGATGTGACTTACATTGGGACGGACGGCTACATTCCGCCGGAAGGCCCCGGCTCGCCAGCCGCGGATGTGTATAGCCTGGGCAAGGTCCTTTACGAAACGGCGATGGGGCGCAGCGTCGGAAGCTTTCCGGAGTTGCCCTCGACGCTTTTCGAACGAAGGGATCATCGGGAATTGCTTCAGTTCAACGAAATCATTCTCAAGGCTTGCGAAGTCAATGCCGCGATCCGCTACAAGACCGCAGGGCAGATGCGCGCGGACCTCCTGCAATTGCAGAACAGAATGAGTGCGCAGCGGAAGGTGTGATTGGCCCGCGAGCTGGCTTCGCCCGAAGATTATCTCTGGCCCCGGCTTGCCCACGCTGCTGACTCAGACAGAGAGCTGTCGCCGGTCTTAACTCCTGCAATTTGCCTGTAGCCCGTCGAACTCGATTTCGAAACTTTTTCTGAAAGATGGCTGAACGAGTCACGTAGTTCATAGCAGAGGGCCATGCCCTCAGCAAAGGAAGTGAAAGCAATGACTGGCATAGAATCAACGAAAGTGCCGCAGCGTTCCGGGGATACGCAGTTGTATGGAAGCCTGAACGCGTGGATGGAGAAGAAGCCGTTGGCGGGCGTGGTGCTCGAGGCGGTGCGTCGGATCGATGGCAACACTCTCAACCCGGTAACTGCGCCGCAAGCGGGAATCACTTTCCGCACCCGGATGCTCCTGGCGGTGGTGACCTATTGCTATGCTTCTGGCATCTACGGCTCTGAGGATATCGAAGCGCTCATGCGCGAAGATGCCATGTTTCGCTTCCTGTGCGGCAACGAATTTCCAGGCTGGCGGGTCATTCAACGATTTCGTCGCTACAACCGCAGTGCCATCCAACGCTGTCTGGAGGAAGTTTTGCGCGGCGCCAGCCAGATAAAACTCTCCAAACGGAACGGGGCCTCGGACTCGCAGTCACGAGAACACGCCGCAGGCGATTGCGATCGGCAGAGCGCCTGGATCCAGGAACAGTTCGCCGAGGAGGCGGAAGGACGAATCGAGCGGGCCATGTGGATCGACAGCCTGGCGCTGGAGGACGGGACACCCTGGTAGATTTGCCACACCCGCCCGGAGCTTGAGGCTTTGGTGTGGTTTCTAAAGGAGGCCAACACCTGGCGGCTGCGCCGCAAGCCGCCAGGTTGATTTTATATTACCCGGGCGGAGACGGTAAGCCGATTGCAGCAGCAGCTTGCGCCCGTCTACCACTACACGATCTTCAAGGAATAACGACTGGACTATTTCTTCGGAATGAAGAATTTGTCCCAGTCCTTTGTCTCCAGAAAGGCTTCGATCCTTGCTGCTTTTATTTTCTCCCGCGTTCGATCTGCAGGTCGTTGGTATTTGTTGGCTTTCAGATTTTTTTGGAGGGTGTTCAGATCTTTCCGAAGCAAATTCTCGACAGCCTTGGTGCACCCATCTGTCCAGCCGGCTTTCAGGCTGGCCAGCAGTTGGTCATTTGTCATAGGGGGGAGTCGGGTTCCCAGAGCGGCGGCGCTGCCGAGCTTGTCTTTATGCTCCCAAACAGCCTTAGCTGCCTCTGTAGCCGCGCCATTAAGTGCCGTGGTAATGGAGTCCATGGCAAGCCTTAAGCCCTCCTGGATTGCATCGATCTGCTCTGTTGTCCGGGCATCGGCGTTTGCAGCCAATGCTTTTTTCTCCAGCAGTTCCAGGACATTCTCGATCAGGTGCGCGTCCGTCCATTTGGAAAAAGTTTCCTCAATGATGTGAATGCTGTCCGCGATTTCTTCGGTGCTTAGAACAGCCGAGCCCAGTTCTAGTTCTGTTTTGAGAAACTCGCAGGCGGCGTTCAGGTCGGCCGGCTTACTGGCGGCGGACTGGCTCAGCAACTTGAAATTGATAAAGGCAAAGTGCGGACGCAAGGTTTTGCTCCTCAGGGCAAGACGAAGAGCTTCGATGGCTTGTCCGGAAGAGTCGTCGGCGAGCGCCAAAACCAGCAAAAAGTCTGGGGTGTCCAAAACCGCGCGGGCAGCATCGCAGTGGTCCTGGTCTTCGACCGGGGCGATCAGAAGAGTGGCTTCCTTCTCGATCTGCACATCCGTTCGTCCCGGACGCCATAGCAGTTGGACTTTAACTTCGTATTTGCCCGTATGTGGGAACAACGGGTTGCCACCATCATCATGCAACAGGGTAATCGAGCCGGATTTTGTTTTGGTCGGCGATCCGCGACTCGGATCATGCAGCGACGTGGTCGAGTCGGCCTCTTTCTCGGGCTGCGCGAGTGGCTCTAATGCGGCGGCATCCATGTGATTGAGAAGCGCGGAAAAGCCGCGAACAGAGCTGTCCGGGCCAACGACGGTGACCGTGATGTAGCCTGATTTGAGGCTCAACTTGTTGGGCACGCTGATTGGCGGCCAGCCAGGAATGCAGCCCAACTCGAGCCTGAGACGCACCGGCGCACCCACCGGCACTTCATTCCAGCCTGGCAGAGTAGATATCGTGAAGCTGATACCTTTGAGGCCCTTTTCGAGAGCTTGCAGCGTGGGTTTATCATCGATGCCGTTTGCCGGAAAAACCGGCACCGTAGTGGCGGGGAGCCTTTGCGAATCGATGAGGGTGCCCGGACGGACAATGATGTCGGGCCAATGGCGCAGACGCTGTTGGTCCCCGAGCCAGAAAGAATATCGGGGGGTGTTTTCCGAAAACGTGCCCTTGGCGTCCAAGGCCAGTTGCTCGGTGGTATTCATAAAGCCGTTGTCGGCAGTGTTGTGCTCCAAGCTCATGGCGTGACCGATTTCATGGACTGCCACGCGAAAGTAGAGAAGCTTGTTGGCCTGCAATGTACCGTGGACGCTTCCCCATAAGGGTCTGCGAAACTCGTAGTCCCCGGCCAGTACTGCCACTTCACGAAAGTTTTGGTCTGGATCATCCTCAAGGCCGAAGTAGTAAGTGATTCCTCGCTCGACACGATCAATCTTATCCACGCACAGCAGGTAATAGCTCCAAACGGCATCCAAGTCACCGGATCGGCAGAGCGCGGGGAGTTGCTCCGCCAGCTCACCTTGCGTCCAGATTTGCTTTCGAGGCTGCGCCATTGTGTTTTCCAGGGGGACCGCTTCAACGCGCCAGTCGGCTTCCTTAAATACCTTCTCCCAATTATAATCGTCATCGCCCGATGGCCGATCTACGCCTGGCTGCATATCGATTTGGATTATCGCCCGACGAAGGTAATCGCTTACCCAAGCCATCGTCACGCGGCCGTTACGCTTGCCAGTCGTTTCAAAGACATCGCCTTCCAGATAATCAAATGGGTAGTCTGGCGGTGGGAAGGTCCATTTCATGTCGGCTCGAAAGTCCCCTTTGAAGTCCCATCGCTCCGTTTCACGGACGAAGGCGTGACTCTCCAGGATGAGAGAGAACCCAGTTTGGCTGACGGATCCATCCGGAATGTCTTTCAGGCACAAATAATACCGGTAATCCTTGCGCGGAAAGATGGGAATCCCGTTTGGCGGGCGCGATTCGTTCGCTCGCACTGAATCGACGTGGCGGGCGTAGAGGTCTCCGCTGGCTAATAGATACTCGCCGTCCTTTGCAACAGGATTCTTGTTCTGGTCAAGGTGTTGAACCCGGAGCGTCCCGTCGTAATGCAGAATGTCATCCTCCGTCAAATCGGGGATATAGCGGATACAATAACAACCTGGCCGCAGACGCTTGCCGGGATTTCGTATGCTGGGAAAACTTACATTGGGTAGTTGAGGCGGCGGTGGCATAAGATTCTCCTGTGGTGAACCGCGGGGCTAAGCAGAGAATTTCGCAATAGCATCATGGTTCCTGGTTGTTGGCTGACAGCTTTTCCTTGTTACACCAAGCGGAGTCGCACGCTTAGTGAAGCCAGTGAAGCGATTTCATGAACTTGAGTCAAGCGATTTATTTCTCTTGCAGTTATCGTCCTCCTTCAATAAATACGTGCCTTGTCCTTCACTTTCTTAAACAGAGGTGCTTAAACTATGAGACCAAATACCCAAAAAGAACGGACTTACAGCCCCAAATCCATGACCATTGTGGTCCAGCCAGGGCAAGAGGTTACGATCCTGGTGGCGGACAGTTCGGGAAAGATTCCGGGTCGCCCTGGACAATGGGTGGCAGGCTTCTCTCCAAGCGGTGATTCAGCCAGCGCCTCGCGGAGCTCGGATAGTGCGAGCCCCCAGCGGCCTTCGGACCGGGCCATGCGCCGATCCAAATGATAGCTGGTCGCCGCTGCGATCTGCCCCATACGAAAGGGCGGTTGTTTCGGCGAATAGAAGTCCACTGAGTTCGGATCCGGCAAACCGATGGCCGTGTCAAGTGGCGGCGCGTAACAACACCCAACTGGGTTCAACCAGCGACCGTCTATGAGAAAGCTGATTCTCAAACATTTTCTTTCCCCGGGTGATATTGTCATGCTGACGGCGGCCGTGCGCGACCTCCATGAATGTTATCCGAACCGTTTCCTGACGGATGTCCGCACCTCCTGCTCTCAGCTCTGGGAAAACAACTCTTACTTGACTCCACTCGACGAGAACGATCGCAAGGTTGAAGTAATCGAGTGCCATTATCCGCTGATTAACCAATCCAATCAGGCGCCCTATCATTGCCTGCACGGCTTCATCGAGTTCCTGAATGCTTACCTTAAGCTCCAAATCAAGCCGACGGCCTTCAAAGGCGACATCCATCTCTCGGACCTTGAGAAGTCCTGGTACTCTCAAGTACACGAACAGACAGGAGAGGACACACCGTTCTGGATTATCGTGGCCGGGGGCAAGTACGACGTCACGATCAAGTGGTGGAGCGCGGCGCGTTATCAGGAAGTGGTCGATCACTTTCGTGGTAAGATCCAGTTCGTTCAGGTCGGCGACCTGGAGCATTATCATCCCTCGCTCCGAGGAGTGATTGACCTGCGGGGCCAAACCGACCTGAGGCAACTGGTGCGATTGGTTTACCATGCGCAAGGTATCCTTTGTCCAGTAACCTGCCTGATGCATCTGGCCGCCGCGGTGAAAGTCAAGCCGGGCAATCCGTCACCTCGGCCTTGCGTCGTCGTGGCTGGCAGCCGCGAACCGTCGCACTGGGAGGCTTATCCGGGCCACCAATTCATTCATATGCTGGGCGCGTTGCCCTGCGGTGAGGGCGGCTGCTGGAAATCCCGCACGATACCGTTGGGTGACGGTGATGATCGAGACAAGCCGGAAAATCTGTGCGTCGATGTGGTCGGCGATTTGCCGCGGTGCATGGATATGATCACATCTGCCGAGGTCATTCGTCGCCTGGAAACGTATTTTGATGGTGCCGTGGCTCCATACCTGTCCTCGGCTCAATTCCAAGCCGCACAAAGAGCGGTCTCCGACTCCTTCCCGCAACCCATGGGGCAGGGCCGAACCTCCAGAACGGTTCGCATTCCCGCTGTTTTTGATCAGGTCCTTCCCAGAGTCGGCAAGTTCCGCAACGGCCAGGGCAAGGACCTGACTCTCGTTACTCTTCACGATCAGAAGATGGCAGCGGTGGCCAAAGTGACTTCGCGGCGGCTGCGGCAGTATGCGGAACACCACGGTTACAAGCTCGTTCAATACGATTCGTTGCTCGATCCATCGCGGCATCCTGCGTGGAACAAAATCCTGGCTGTGCGGCACGCGCTGCTTTCGCGCCAGAGCGAGTGGGTCATGTGGATCGATGCCGATGCCATCATCATGAATCTGCGGACGCATGCCACGGATCTGATTCCCGAGGATCGGGACATGGTTTTTGCCACCGACTTCAATGGACTGAACAGCGGCGTGTTTCTGGTACGGTATTGTGACTGGTCGCTGAAGTTTCTGGACACGGTTTATTTTCTCGGCGACGTGAATTATGATCCGGACGGTTTTGGGGCGAAGTGGGAACAGAACACGATCAAACATCTGTTGGAACATTTTGACGATTCCGCCGCTCACGTGGCCATGCTGCCTCAGGACCGCATGAACTCGTCTTGGGACAGTTTCAAAAAGGGAAACTTCCTCCTCCACCTGGGCGGCATCTCGAATGATGAACGACTTAAAACTCTGCGCCAGGCCCAACGGCTCGTCGTGACGTAACTCACCGGGCCAGGCGCGCTCCGCTGGTCGCTGGCCCCAAAAGGTGTTGTCAGCACTTCGGATAACCGGTACAAATGAATCCGAGCTGCCAGAGACGAAGGAGTTGGCCACCATGAGCAAAGAACCGCCAAACGAGAGAGCGCGAGGATCCCTCCACAACGCGTCGGCGCCCCTGATTCCCGATCACGAACTGCTGCGGTGCGTTGGTCGCGGCAGTTACGGGGAGGTGTGGCTGGCCAAAAACGTGATGGGCACCCACCGCGCGGTCAAGGTGGTCTATCGGAGAACTTTCGAGCACGAACGGCCTTACGAACGGGAGTTTCGCGGCATCCAGAAGTTCGAACCAGTCTCCCGCACGCACGACGGTCTGGTGGACATCCTCCAGGTGGGCCGCAATGACGAGGCGCGGTATTTCTATTACGTCATGGAGTTAGCCGATGACGTGACGACAGGCCAGCAGATTGATCCGGCAACTTATGAGCAAAAGACCCTCGCCGACACCGTCGCCGATCACAAAGCGTTGTCCGTTGAAGATTGTTTGCAACTTGGTTTGTCAATCGCCTCAGCCGTAAGCCATCTCCACAAGCACAGCTTGATTCATCGCGATATCAAGCCTTCGAACATCATCATCGTGAATGGCGTTCCAAAGCTGGCGGATATTGGCCTGGTGACCGATACCGCAACGCCGTCGATTCCCGGCGGCACACTTGGCTACATCGCGCCCGAAGGTATTCCCAGCCCGCAGGCGGACATTTATAGCCTGGGCAAGGTCCTTTACGAGATTTCCACCGGCAAAGATCGGCAGGAGTACCCGGAACTGCCGGAACATTGGGGAGACGGCACCGCCACAGAGAAACGGTACGAAATCAATGAAGTCATCCTCAAAGCCTGCCAGACCGACCGAAGCCAACGGTATCAAACGGCGGATGAACTCAGCGCCGATCTGGTGCTTTTGCAGGCCGGCAAGTCGGTCAAGCGTTTGCGACTGCTCGAACGCCGGTTGGCCATCCTCGCGAAAGTCGGCGTGGCTATGGCCGTGCTGGGCTTGGTCGCCGCCGGAGCCTATTACCAGACTTATCGCGAAACGAAACTCAAGACCCGACAGTTGGCCGAATCGTACGTTGCTTACGGAACCCGCTCTATGGACGAAGGGAACCTTTTTGATTCACTTCCATCGTTCGCGGATGCCCTGCGTTTGGATCAAAATGATTCCAGAAGAACTGAGACCCACCGAATTCGGATCGCATCTGTCCTGCGTCAATGTCCGAGAATCCTGCAGATGTCTTTCCACAATGGCGGCATCAATCACACCGAGTTCAGTCCAGATGGGCAACAGGTATTGATCGCGGGCTTCAATGGAATAGCGAGCATCTGGGATCCATGGAGGGGCAAGCGGCCTGTCCAATTGGAACTTACGAACGAGGTTCGCGCCGCCTCCTTCAGTCCTGACGGACGGCTGGCCGTGACTGCCGGCGTTGACAAATCGGCTCGGATCTGGAGTGTGCCTACGGGGGAACAACTTCTGCCTTTGCCCCATTCTCGCACCGTTCATTTCGCACGATTTGGGCCGGACGGCAGGCAAGTGGTAACCGCCTCGGGCAACACGGTGAGGTTCTGGGAGGCCAAAACCGGTGAGCTGCTGGACGCTTTTACGGAGCATACAGACTCGGTGAGGTCGGTATCATTCAGTCCCAACGGTCAATTGATTGTCACTGCCAGCGAAGATGGTACCGCTCTAGTGTGGGAGTGTGCGATGAAGCGGGTTGTGTTCCGCCTGCGGCATTTGCCCGGGAGAGAATCGGCCAGCTGGATCACCTATGCTTCCTTCAGCCCGGATGGCCGCTATGTGGCGACTGCAGGGCTGGATCGTTCGGCGCGTGTTTGGAGCGCAGACACGGGTCAACCGGTGCGAGTCTTCGAACATGAAGGCGGAGTTGAAAGCGCAGAGTTCAGTCCGGATGGCCGCTACGTCATCACAGCGTGCGGAGACTTTAGCGCTCGGGTCTGGGATATCGCTACGGGCAAGGAAGCCATCCCGCGACTGAAACATAACTCTTATGTGAAACACGCCTCATTCAGCGCCGATGGGAGACGGATCGTCACCGGGACCGCGCTGGGAGTCGTGTGTCTCTGGGATATTGCTGCTCATCTTTGGTCCCGTCCTCTTACTCCAATTTTCTTCAGTGGCGACGGGGACTGCTCGGCAACGATTAGCAACAACGTAGCCCGAGTGAATAAGGCGACGGGCCGTGAGATGACTCCGTTGCCTATGAGCGGCCACCTTTGTGATCTGAAATTCAACCAGGCGGGAAGCCGATTGCTGGCGGTCTTGCTTCGGGAAAATCCGACAATCGGCCCATCGACAATGGTGCAACTTTGGGACGTGACGCATGCAACACCTCTGGCCGAGCCTTTCAGCTACAGCAACCAGATTACAGCCGTGAGAGAAGATGCCGAACGTATGCTGACCGTGCGCAGCAACCTTGCCCAGCTCTGGGACACCCTCAGCGGTAAGACCCTGTTTTCTCCCCTCGAACACGAGGCCAGAATCATCGAAGCTTCATTTAGTTTGGATGGATCGAAAATCGTCACCGTGAGCGGAACGGAGGCTTCGATTTGGGATGCCAATAGAGGAACGCGGCTTTCCATTTGTCCACATCCCTGCGAAGTGACCCATGCGGAATTCAGCCCCAACGGACGTTGGCTGGTGACCTCTTGTGCGGATTTGGATACCACGCCTTATGCGGCGCAGATCTGGGATGCCTCCACGGGGCGTCCGATCGGCAAGCCCTTGGCCCATGGGGACGGTGTCAGACACGCATCGTTCAGTCCCGACAGCCGGCGCGTGGTCACTTCGGGCGAGGATCGGACTGCCATTATTTGGGACGTCGAAACCGGTTTGCGCATCAGGCGGCTGATCCACGAGCATGGCGTTTATGAAGCGTCATTTAGCGCAGACAGCCGCTGGGTTTTGACCGTCTCCAGCGGCGAATCAGCCCGCGTCTGGGACGCTGAGACGGGCGCGCCCATCACTCCTCCTTTGAGACACGACTGGCGCTTATGGCATGCACGATTCATCGATCACGGCCAGCGCATCCTGACCAAACGTCTCAAGGGCGATTACTGGATGCGATGGGAACGGGCCAGGGAACCGGTAGTTTGGGAATGGAGGATTTGGGATTTCTCGCAGGATACTCGTCCGCTGGAGGATTTGGTCCTCCTCGCTCAACTACTTTCGGGCCACCAGAGCGATGATTCCGGTGGCACCATGCCTCTAGGCAACGAAGCTTTGCGTCAGCGCTGGGAGACATTGCGCGCAAAATACCCGCAGGACTTCACACCTTCGGCAGGCGATGACATGGTCGCCTGGCACCAACGCGAGGCCGCTGCCAGCGAAAAAGCACATCAGTGGTTTGGCGCCCGCTTTCATCTCGACCGTCTGCTGGCCCTCAAGCCGAACGAACCGTCCCTGCTACAGCGGCGCACACGGGCTGCGGAGGAATTGAACAGGCTGGCCTTGCGCTCGAATTGATGCGGCCATCCTTCAGCCGCTCCCTGTGCGCTGAGGATTGCGCGGCTTGAGCGGCCCGCGAGCGGCCTTTGAAAGAGCGTGTATAGGCTGCGTGGGAATCAGTTTATGGCCGGCCATCAGAACCTTTGCCGCGCCCTGAATCGTCGCCAGAAACGCCTCGATGATCGGAGTCGCTTTGCCCTGCCACAGCACGCCGAACGTGACGTGCTTGAAATCTTCTAAGGGCAGAGTGCGAATACCCGGCCGCTGTTTCCCGCCAGGAACGGCCACTGACAACCCAATGCCGTAGCCGTTGGCGACATACGTCTCAACCAACTCGACCGTACTGACTTCAATGCCTGTAAACCAATCCACTTTCAATCGGCTCAGACCTGCTTGAAAGCTTTTGTAGATCGATTCATTCGTTGGCAGACTGATGAGCGTTTCCTCGATGCGATCCTGCTTCCAGAGGTCGGCCGCCGCTTTTATTTTGCTGTCTCTTCGCGCCATCAACACTAGCGGCAGCTCGAATAAAGGCAGGGCGTTGAAGCCGGCCGGTAGTCTGCCATCCAGCAGGGTGATGGCCAGATCGAGTTCGTGCTTCTGCAACCACGATTCCAATTGTGGTTGGTAACCTTCGCGCAAGGTCACTTTCAGCTTCGGGAATTTTTTCTGCATCGCTTGCAGCACGGTCGGCAAGTGATCGCGCAACACAATTTCCGATGCGCCGATGCGGATGTGTTGCGAAATACCCCCGCGCAGCCTGTCAGCGACAGGTTGCAGATTATCGAAGAAGGGCTGGATAAACTTGAAAAGTTCTTCGCCTGCCGGAGTCAGGGCGAAGGGCCGGCGCTGAAACAAGGTGATGCCGAGGAATTCCTCCAATTGGATAACCTGCCCGCTGATGGCCGGTTGCTGGATGCCGTAAGGCATGTTGCGCACGGCCTCAGAGATGCCTCCATGCCGGGCAACGTAGTAGAACAGTTCGAGGTGGTGAATGTTCATGTGGGTGGATTGGTTCGCTTTCCCATCCTAATCATCTGAGTTTCAGGCGCAAAACTAACTTTTGCATTTCCACAGAGATTATTGCATAAACACCAGCCGAACGGCTAAGCTCCGGAGAAATCTGACCATGAGCCAGCAACATATCACCAGCCAGAAAGGAAAGATGCAATCCGCTCGCCTGCCCGTGGGGGCTCCATTGCCATGCTGAACGGCCAAGAAATCACGGTCATTCTTGCTTGTTATTTTTTGGGCTGCTTCACGGCGGGTTATTATTGGGTGCGCTGGCGCGCGGGTCTGGATATCCGGGAGCACGGCAGCGGCAGTGTCGGAGCGCGAAATGTGGGCCGAGTGCTTGGTCCTTTTGGCTTCGTCGTCACGCTTTTGTTGGATGTGACCAAGGGAGCGCTGGCCATCGCGGCAGCCACGTATTTTGGATTGCGAGCCGAACCCATGGTGGCTGCCATGGTCGCCGTGGTGGTTGGACACGCGTGGCCGTTCCAATTGCGATTTCATGGGGGCAAGGGTGTGGCGACATCCCTGGGGGTCCTCGCCGCCTACGATCCATTCATCCTTTTGAGTGTGTTCATTGTCTTCCTGCCGGCATTTGTGCTGGTGCGCAATTTCACTTTAAGCGGTTTGCTCGCCTTTGCCGTGTCGCCGCTGGTGGTGTTTTTGTCGGGGCTGGGAAATGTCGAAGTGGCAGCGATTTCCTTCCTCGCCATTCTCATCCTGGTGACTCATGGCAAGAACCTTCGAGAGGAAATTACCCGGCGTCTGCCGGGTCGCAGAGAAAAGGAAAGCTCCATGCGCACACACAAGGGATCTGGATCATGAACACGGAAGAACAAGGACTGAAGTTTAAGATCGCGAGGGAGGACCGTGAATTCGAAGCGATTCACCAGCTCAATTACAAGACCTTCGTGGAGGAAATCCCGCAGCACAGCAACAATCCGGAACAGCGATTGGTGGACAAATTCCACGCCGAGAACACCTACGCTATTTGTCTGAACGGAACGCAATTGGTGGGCATGGTGGCGGGACGGGCCAAGAGGCCCTTTTCGCTCGATCGGAAAGTGCCCGGACTCGACTCCTATTTGCCGCCAGGGCGAAAGGTGCTCGAAGTCCGTTTGCTCTCAGTAGAGCGAAATTATCGGAACGGATTTGTCTTTTCCCGCTTGGTGGGATTGCTCGCCCATCATTTCCGGGAGCAGGGTTATGATTTGGCCATCATCTCCGGGACACTCCTCCAGCAGCGACTTTACAAACATTTGGGCTTTGAAGCCTTTGGACCGGTGGTGGGCACGGGCGAGGCGCAGTTCCAGCCTATGTATCTCACACTCGAAACGTTCATCCAGATGTCGAAAGCGCTTTCACCGCCATCGCCTGCGGTGGACAGAATCCTGGCGAGCTATTTGCCCGGCCCCGTGACGGTGCATGAAGACGTGCGGAAAGCCTTCGAGAAAGGCCCCGTCTCCCATCGCTCCGCCGTCTTCACGGCTGAATTCCGGGCGACGAAGAAACTGTTGTGTGAGTTAACCGGCGCACGACATGTTGAGATTCTGTTGGGCTCGGGCAGCCTGGCCAACGACGCGGTTGGCGCCCAAATCTCGTTGCTTCGCCAGCCGGGAATTATTTTGAGCAACGGCGAATTTGGCGACCGGCTGACCGATCACGCGACGCGGCTGGGGCTTCAGTTCGAGGTGCTGCAAATGGAATGGGGCGAGCCATTCGATTATGGCGACATCCTCCATCGCCTGTTGCGCGATCAAAAGGCGCGCTGGCTGTGGAGCGTGCATTGTGAGACGTCCACCGGCATTCTGAACGATCCGGATGCGTTGAAGAAGATTTGTGCGGAGAAAGACCTTAAGCTTTGCCTGGATTCAATCAGCGCCATTGGCACGGTGCCGATCGACTTGCGCGGGGTATATCTGGCCACATGTGTCAGTGGGAAGGGGTTGGCCGCCTTCCCGGGACTGTCCATGGTCTTCTACGATCATGAAATCGCCCCCCAGCCAAAGGCGTTGCCACGCTATCTTGATTTAGGTTACTACGCGGCGCAGGACGGAGTTCCGTTCACCCATTCCTCGAATTTGATCTACGCCTTGCAAACGGCGCTGAAGCGGACCTGTTGGACGGATAAGTTCAGGCAAATTGCAGAGACGGCGACGTGGCTGCGGCAGCGCTTGCGCGAATTGGGCTTTCAGATTGTCGCTCCTGACGCGCACGCCTCGCCGGCCGTGATTACGATTGCGCTGCCCCGCGAGGTCAGCTCCAAGAGCATCGGCTGGCAGCTCCAGAAAGCGGGTTACCTGTTGAGCTACAAGAGTGAGTATCTGCTGAAGCGCAATTGGATCCAAATCTGTTTGATGGGCGAATGGTCGTATGACAATTTGGCGACCCTTCCAGATATCCTGGCGCATGTACGCGCACAGGGACGCCGAAAGGATAGAGAACTACAGGCGGCAGAGGTTTGACGGAAGTGACAAATCCGAACCTGGCTTCAAAGCGGCCCCGTTTCGCGATACGGCTTCCCGGCGCGATACTGCTCCAGAAGCTTCTCGTTTTTCGCCGCCAGGTTCTTTTCCCCCGAAGCTTCGGCAAGGTCACGGGCCTTTTGCCCTGTGCTTACAGCTTTGTTGAAGTCGCCTGCCTCGGCGTAGGCTGCTGCCAGAGTTCCAATCAATTGGGGTTGCTGATGTGAAGTCAACTCGCATGCCTTTTCCGCCAGCCGAACCGCCTCCACTCCGTTTCGCAATGCTGCATCCGGGTGCGTAGCGAGAATCCAGGCCAGATCATTTAACGCAGCCGGAAAGTGTGCCCTCAGGCGCAGCGCCTCCCGATAATGAACGACAGCTTCCTTCACCTGCCCGTCGCCAAAATACGCCTGGCCAAGGTAAAAATGGATTTCAGGGGAAACCGGGTCCAAACGCCGGGCCTCGGCCAATTGTGTAATTGCCTTCTTGGAATGCCCTTGCTGTAACAAGGCTACTCCCAGATTAAAACGCACCACCGCGTTGGTTGGGCTGATGGCCACAGCCTTTGCGAAATGACTTGCGGCCGCCTCCGGCTGGCCCACCGCCAGCAGTGCGGCACCCATGCACCGATGCGATTGGTCATAGTCAGGTTCGATACCCAGCGCCGTTGCAAAGCTGTTCGTCGCTTCTTGGACTCGTCCAAAATGCATCAGGGTTGCGCCTAAATTCAGGTGAGCCTGCACGTAATCGGGCTTGATTCGGACCGCTTCCTCGTAGTGATGAAGCGATTCCTGCATGCGATGCTCTTTGGTAAGAGCGGTGCCGAGATTGTAGTGAGCGATCGCATTATCACTGGTAACAGCGACAGCGTGAGTCCAGAGGGTTACGCTGTTCTGCCAGTGCGTCAGTTGGGTGAACGTCACCGAGGAGCAGATGAGAATAACAAGAAATCCGGCCGATCGAATCGCTATCCTGGGAACCGGCCACTGCTGGAGAAGGTCAGCGGCGCCCCAAACCACCACCATGAATATTCCGATGAGTGGCACGTAGGTATAGCGGTCGGCAATCGACTGAAATCCGGCAGCCACCACATTCAGGGTAGGCACCAACGTACCCAGGAACCATAGCCAGCCGACGATGATATAGGGCCGACGCCGCAGGGTGATTATCGCAACCGCTGATATGCATAATAGCAGAGTGGATGCTCCCGCCACTTTCCAGGTTTCCCATTGATTGGGAAAAGGGTACAGCACGGTCATATCCTCCATAAACAACGCTTTGCCGAGGTAACGCACATAGGAGATGGGAACATTTGCGAGACGCAAACCCAGGGGAAGTTTTTCCAACGAGAGCATGGCGCTTTTGGTGGTCACGAGTGTGATCGCGCATGAAACGATCATCAGCGCAAAGAAAGGGAGCTTTTCGAGCACCAAACCTCGCAGGGCCTTCCAATGGCTTCCTGCCGAGACTTCGCCTGCGGAACCACGCGTTGAAAAAGACTTCAGTCTGCCGAGCGGCCAATAATCCATCAGCAACAGGACAAACGGCAGTGTTACCAGCATCGGCTTGGACAGGAGTCCCAAAGCAAAACAAAAAAAAGCGATCAGATAACGCTGGAATGTGGGCCCTCTCACATACGCCGCATAGGCGTACATGGTCAACAGCCAAAGGAATGTGCTCAACACGTCTTTCCGCTCGGCGATCCAGGCGACGGACTCGACATGCAGCGGATGGAGTGCAAAAAGCGCCGCAACAAAGGCGCTGCGCTCCAACCGGTCGGTCAAGCGCCATAAGACCAGGAAAAGCAACAGTGTGTTGGCGACGTGAAATGCCACGTTGGTCAAATGATGTGCGCCTGCATTCAATCCCCACAACTCGCAATCGAGCATATGGGACGTCCAGGTCAACGGGTGCCAATAAGCCACATAGGCGGTAGTCAGAGCCCATAGTATGTTCCTGAACGTGATTCCTCGCTGAACAATCGGATTCTCCGTAATGTAAATGGGGTCGTCATAGTTGACGAAATCGTAGGTTCTGACCTGCCAATACACGGCTAGCGTGGCCATTGCCAGCAGCACACAGATGAGAATAGGGGTTCGGTAACCCAGATCAATTCGCCGAACGAAAGCCACGATGGACCTTAGCAGATTCATTCCCGATCAATGGAGAAGAAGTCTATCGAAGGAGTCTCCAGCGGCAAGCTGCCATTTGCCGCAAGAGTATGAATCCGATGTTTCGGCGCGCGAGCGTGCATGGGAGTTTCCTCAACCGTAAAATCCTGGTTGCTGTCAGGCGAGATCTGCACAATACACTTGCCGCGCGGACAACAACGATTGCACAAACATCATGGAAAATTCAACGACGCCTTCCGAGCAAGCCATCAATCGGCGACGTGTTTTTGGCTGGGCCTTGTACGACTGGGCCAATTCAGCTTTTGCGGTGACCGTGATGACGGTGTTCTTCCCGGTTTTCCTCAAGGATTTCTGGTGCTTGCCGGGGACTGCTGAAACGGTCAGCACATTTCGTCTCAGTATGGCCAATTCGATCGCCAGTGCCGTCGTGGCGATCCTGGCGCCTGTGTTGGGAGCCATCGCGGACCGCGGTAACGCCAGAAAGCGGTTCCTGCTTTTTTTTGCAGCAGTGGGCATCGTCATGACCGGCTCGCTTCATTTCGTGGCGCGCGGTCAGTGGCAAGTGGCCTTGCTGCTTTATGTGCTCTCGGTCATCGGGTTTTCCGGAGGAAATATCTTTTATGATTCATTGCTTGTCAGCGTCGCGGGCGAGAAGAAGCTCCACTTCGTTTCTGCGCTGGGTTTCTCATTTGGCTACCTGGGCGGTGGATTGCTGTTCGCGTTCAATGTCGTCATGGTGCTGAACCCGGGAAAATTTGGTCTGGCCGACGCGGATGACGCCGTGCGCCGCGCATTTTTGTTGGTGTCCTTGTGGTGGGCTGTATTCTCGATTCCCTTGTTCCTTTTTGTCCGGGAAACCAGCCGTCCCGGCAGGCGTCTGGGCGCGTGGCAGACGGTAAAATCCGGATTAGTGCAGTTGCGCCAAACGTTTCAAGAGGTGCGCAAGCTCAAGATGGTATTCCTGTTTCTCGTCGGCTACTGGCTCTACATCGACGGTGTGGATACGGTTGTGCTGATGGCAGTCGATTACGGTAATTCATTGGGCTTCCCGCGTGATACCCTCATCAAAGCGATTTTGATTACGCAGTTCGTCGGTTTCCCCGCCGCCATTGTCTTTGGAAAACTCGGCGAGAAGATCGGAGCGAAGATCGGAATTTTTGTCGCGCTAGCCGTTTACATCGGCGTGTCGATCTGGGGATATCTCATGAAACGGCCCGAGGAATTCTATGTGCTCGCGATCGTGGTGGGCCTGGTCCAGGGCGGAGTGCAGGCGTTAAGCCGGTCGTTGTATGCGCACCTGATTCCGAAAGACAAAGCAGCCGAGTTTTTCGGTTTTTACAACATGCTGGGGAAATTTGCCGCCATCATCGGGCCGTCCATCATGGGCGTTGTTGGAGTCATGACCGGCAATCCACGTCTTTCAATCCTTGCCATCATCGTGTTGTTCGTCGCAGGCGGTGCATTGCTGTATTTCGTTCGGGAAGAACGGACGGAATCGATTGGCACGCCCGCAGATTCAATAGCGGCGTCGGATGGGATCATTGAGAGCACTCAATCGAAAAAGGAGACCGAGAATTGAACCTTTCCAGACCGATTACGTCAGGGGCTTGAACTCCGGCCTGAGTCCGGATTCGTCGCAATGAAGGATCGCCACGCTGCGAGGCAGCTTGAATCGCTGTTTGCCCGCGTAACCTGGGTTGAGATATAGCGTGCCATTAATCTCCTCGAAAAACGGCTTGTGTGTGTGGCCAAAGATAACCGCGTCTGGATTTTCCCGGATGATGCGGCGCTGAACCTCGGGCGCCGGCGCGTGAGGGTTAATAATGTGATGTAGAAGAAACCTGCGCCCTTGAAGCTCGAACATTTCTGTTTCCTTAAAATCGAGTCCGACGTCCGTGTTTCCGGTGATGGCCGTCACTGGCGCAATATTTTCCAGTTGCAGGATCAGCCACGGCAGACCGATGTCGCCCGCATGCAGAATGTGATCAACCCCGCTTAACAGTGCCGGCACTTTGGGGTCGAGGTAATCGTGAGTATCGGAAATGATGCCGACTTTCATGAAATTGTTTTCACATTGGAGGAATGTTTTTTTCCAGCCGCATTCGGCGTCGAGGATTGATCAAGCCTTGGATTCTTCCGGCTCAGTCTCTTCCGGTGCGTCGGCAGTCGGCGCCTCCTTTTCCCGGGCTGATTCCGCGCCTTCACTCAATTTCATGGCGCCCACAAAGAGCCCTGAGAATAAACCACCGCTAAGAAGCGTATTGCGGAAAAACGCCCACGTGGGCGGCAGGCCCGGAATGCCGGTGGTCAAGGCCTGGAACCAGCCCGCAAGGGTCTTCGGGTATTCCGGATTTTGCAACCACGCAGCAGTGTTAGTCACGAAGTAGAATACCACCGCTCCCAGCAGCCCTCCCAAAACCAGCCTCAGCCAGGACGCTTTTGGCGAGTGCCGCCGACCCCACCAAATGAGAATGGCGTAGGCTACGTAGTTGACCGCCATGTAAGGGCTCACGGCCGGGGTGTGATAATAGAACAGGTTCAACAGGATGTCCGTTGCCAGCAAAGTTCCCAACGGCAACCACCAAACCAAACGGCGTGGAAAATACACGCCGGCGCAAAACGCAAGAGCATAGGCGGCGCTGAAGTTCTGCGGCATCAGCCCCGGGCAACGCGTCAATGCGAAAACCAGCATCAGCACGATCGGCAGCCATACATTCCACTTTTCTTTCACGCGCCAGAATGATACGCGAAGGAGCAGGTCTGACAACTAACAACTGACAACGGCTTTGATGTTAAGCATCATCTACGAGGACAATGAATTGCTTGTCATTAACAAGCCCGCCGGTCTCGTTTGCCATCCCACCAAAGGAGACGTTTATTCCAGTTTGATCAGCCGCGTTCGCTTGCACTTGGGAGCCAGCAGCCGGCCACACTTCATCAACCGACTCGATCGCGAAACCAGCGGTCTGGTGTTGCTCGCGAAAAATCCGGACGCTGCCGGGGAACTTTGCGACATTTGGGAGAAACGATCTGTCCGAAAGGATTACCTGGCAATCGTCAAGGGTCACGTGCGAGAGGACGCAGGAATTATCGACGCCCCATTGGGCAAGGATCAACTGAGCATTGTTGCCATCAAAAACAAGGTGCGCGAAGACGGCGCTCCGGCGACTACCGCCTTTGCGGTTCTCCGTCGATTCACTCGAGAGCAGAGACAGTTCTCATTGCTTGCGGTGCAGCCATTGACCGGTCGCAAGCACCAAATTCGAATTCATCTGGCATATCGCGATCATCCAATCGTCGGAGATAAAATATATGGTGGCGACGAAGAATTGTACTTGGCATTTGTCCAGGGACGGCTGAGCGACTCACAGCGCCGAGAACTTATTCTTGCCAATCATGCCTTGCATGCTCGCGAAGTCCGCTTCCGTTGGCGAGGAGGAGATTTCTTGTTCCAGGCCGAGCCCGAAGCTTGGTTTCCTGAGTTTACGCTCAACGAGGTTGAAACGCGGGGCCGCGCGCCCCTTCCGGTCCATCGAAGCCACGGATGTTGATAGGCAAAGGCCTACGTAGGCTCTTTTTTGCTGCATATGACTGGAATGCTCAGTTCGTCCGCGTACGCATTCTTCTACCTACCTATTGAAATCAGGCGCTTTAGGTAGTAAGATGGGACCTATTCGAAAGTGACAAATACGTTCAAAAATAGTTCCAAAAAAAAGTTGACACCCACCTGACTTTTCGACATAGTGCGTTCACACACAGTAAAACACAAATACAAACATGAGAACTAAAACACTACTACTCACGGCTGCGTTAGGCGCAGCAAGCCTCGCCACTTCCATGGCGCAGGTCTATTCGGTCAATTCGGTGGGCTATATCAATCTCACAATGAGGCCTGGCAAATTCGAGCTGGTTGCAAACCAGTTGAACACGGGTGGTAACACTTTGAACGAAGTCCTCCCGTTCGCCTCCAATCCCAATTTGGACGCTGCTCAATGTCTGACCTTCGTAGTAACGGGGGGTATTCCCGAGTTGAGAGGGGATATCTTTGTCACTGACCATTGGGAAGACCAGGGCGGCAGTCCGAGTACGACCACCATTCAGCCGGGCAAGGGTTTCTTCTTCTTCAACCCATCCGCTGTCAATCAAGTTGTTACTTTGGTCGGTGAAGTGCCTCAAGGTGCTGCTTTGACCGTCTCTATTCCGGGTAATGAATACAAACTGATATCGTCTATCGTGCCACAAGAGATCGACCTCACACCAGCAAATGGCTTCAATGCGCCTGTAGGAACGCAGTATCAGGATTACGACGAAGGCCGTCCGGGCGGGGAGTATTTAGGCGTTTATGTCAAAGTTGGACCTGGTGCGAATGATTGGGAAAGCCAAGCCGGGGCTCCCGTGCCGGCCCCCAGGCCCCGGGTAGGTCAGGGCTTCTACATTTTCAATGCGGAACCTGCCGTTCTCAATTGGACGCGCTGCTTTAATGTGAACACTCCGTGTCAGTAAAACGACTCAGACCATCCATCTGATTCCCAATCTTAACCCATCAACCCTAAATAAACTCAGTATGAAAAAGCTCCTTCTTACAATAGCTCTTGTAGCAGCAGCGGCGGCGATGTCGTATGGCCAAGGTACCATCCAGTTCAACAACAGTGGTGCGGCTAGGTTTCAATTACAACGGAACGACGGCGTGCGAAGTAATATCCCCCCCGCAATTCAGTTGAACGTTGGTTTCTTCTTCGGACTTGATAGTGCTGCAGCCGTCTCAGACATTCCCGTTATGCCGCTCGGCACGATGACGACCTCGCCCGGCATTATGAGTGCACTTGGCGGTAATGCTTATCAACTCCCAAACACGACCACAGGGCAATCAAATGTCTGGGGACGGGTCAGAGGTTGGAGCACGCAATTCGGAAGTGACTGGCGTGCGGCTATGGCGGCGAATCAGGCCGGTACGCCAGGAGCTTACTTTGGCGAAACCGATATTCGTAATCTCGCGCCGTTGGGTCTCCCGACGGGTCCAGGCGTTGTGATCTGGCAGGGTGCCACGGGCACGAACCCGAACCGGTTCAATCCATTGACAGTCTTTGAAGCTATTCCCGAGCCTTCAGTAATCGGTTTGGCGATCATCGGCTTAGGAAGCTTGGTATTCTTCCGCCGCCGCAGATAACCAACGTTAGTGTTCTCATTTAGCCGCCTGAAAGGGCGGCTTTTTTTGTTGTTTCGAATTGTACCCGCTGTGCTGACGACCGTCGTAAACCCGAAGTATCGGTTGGGAAAGTCGTCATAGCTGGCATCGCCAAGCGATAGTTTCTCTTGGTGTCTCTCCTCGAATCGTTTGGATTAAAGCCCGTCATCTTCGCGAAGATTCTTGCTCTCGCCTTCGTAGCATCTGTGCGGGCAAGGACCGTGGCGTCCGGCGTTGCAACCCACCTTGTCGATCAGGCGTGTCAAGCAACGTAAGAGACAGTTGACCTTTCTTTGGTGCAGCCCGCACAACGAATCTTTTGATATGGTGTTAGCTTAATTATCGCGTATTATATGGCTATGAAACTGAGTGGCTTTGGACTGGTTAGTGTTGTCTGCACTTTGGCCTTGATTAACAGTAGTCCTGAATTGCTGTCTGCGGCAGATGCCAACCCGTATCAGCCAATTGTCGAGCGGAATTCCTTCGGGTTGAAGCCACCACCTCCCCCACAATCGGACGTGCCACCACCTCCCCCACCTGCTCCAATAGCGAAAGTCACACTGACGGGCATCACCAGCATGTTCGGGCCATCCTCCAAACGAGCGCTGCTGGAGATCATCGAGCAAGAGCCAGGCAAGACCGGAACTCCTCGAAAACCGATTTTGCGCGAAGGCGAACGAGAGGGCACAGTGGAAGTACTATCCATCGATGTGGAAAAGAACACCGTCAAGATCCGCAACGGTACCGTTGAAACCAACATCACGTTTGAGGTTGCCAAGCCATCAGCGAACCCTGCTCCGTCAGCATCCGCGCAGCCCGTCAATGCTTCCGTCCCGCCCCAGCCTGCCACTACCCCGATTCCCTCTTTCAATGCAAGTCCGATTGGCTCTGGACCAACCATCATTTCCCGAGCATCTGCCAATGATTCATTCAGCCGTCAATCGGTGACATTGCTCGGCGGCAATTCTGCGCCAGGGCCGACACCGGCCTACGCAAACGCCGCGTCCTCACTTCAGGCACACAGCGGCAATGCCGGGTTTGGAACACGTCCATTACGCTCTGAAACGCACGTTCCAATCAATCAGAAGCCAATGACGGCAGAAGAGACCTTCATAGCTGTAGAGATTAGCCGTGAGATGAATAGAGAGAAAAGGCTCGCACCGTTGTTGCCTAGAACACCATTGACTCCCAAGGAATCGTTCCCATGACTCAAGAGCGCAGTTCCGCAGCCGTTCTCAGTATCTGTGAGGCCGTGGTCACCGTCGATCGCATCTTGCCCCGGTAACTTCTCATTAGAAGGATTGAGAAATCTACACTCTGGTGGCGCTTGAGGATCCAACCGCTTTGGGGCGTGCATTCGTGGGTTGGGTTGCGCGCGTTTTCTTCCTGCTTGAAACCTTCTTCCTTCTTCCTTCAGCGCTTTGGTGGCGGGGAGCGATTTACGTTGCCTGTCGAATCGCCCCGGGGGAGCGAGTTAGTGCGCATGGATGAATCTTTTTTCCTGAGTTTGGGCCCCAAGGGCGGAGGTGCTTCGTAACGCAATGGAAAACCTGAGGATTCAATCCAATGAGCTAGAGCACTCAGTTCAAAACCGGTGAAGCCCAAGTGTGATTTTCGTACCAAGAGCAGTTCTTTTGGCGACACGACCGCGACTTCTGTGACCGCATTTCCCAAATGCGAATGGATGGCTCTTAGCCATTTTTGCGTAGGTACATTGGTTCCTGAAAACTGCAACCCCTTGACAATGGCATACAATTGATGGAGCTGTCTGGCTTGCAGCAGGCGCTGCCCGGTGATTTCCCAGTCGTAATAGACAAGGTCTCCGCGACGCATAAATTGGTCGAACAGCTCGGCTGGGGCATTAGTTTTGGTATGTCGCATCGGAAAAAGATCTGCAAGTAAATACTCCGTTCCTCCCTCGTTAATCGCCTGCACTCGTGGCAGGATAAACGGCAATCCTTCCCACAATATCTCAGATTTATTACTGCTCCAGAGAAAATTGCCAGGATGATTTGTAAAGTACGCGTTCACAACTTTTGGGATGGGTAGGACCAACTGATTAAGGCGTTGCCTGGCATTGGCCATCGGAACAGCTAAACACGTCACGGCAGCTTCGTGCGCTTGCCCCCACAAGCAGAACTGATTGGGCAGGTCCTTCAATCCCAAATCCCGAATGGTGGAAGACTGACTTAGCAAAGGCGCAATCCCACGTGCGACGGTCAAGCTGATGAGAGGCTCGGTGATTGTATTGGTGGGAATTTTCCAAGGTTCGTACTTCCAGGGAATAGGCTCTGAATATCGCAGGCGCCCTTCCGTCCGCACGTATTCGCCGAAAGGAGCGATGGTTAGCTGCGTCGGAGGCAGCTTGTGTTTGGCAACCAACGGAAACCATTGGCCGAGCCGCGGCCAGTCCGTTTCCAAGTCGAACCAGGAATTCGTGAGCGCAGGAACAGGCCGTCCGGCCTTCCCGAGCTTTTCGATGAATCCGGGAAGCACGGCGAAACTCTCTTCGCCCAGGCCAACCAGCACCCATTCGCCGCTGCGTACAAATCGAACTAGACGCGAACCGGCCTTTCCTTTCCACTCCCATCCTGCGATACCCGCTCCACCCGAATTAGTCGGAACTCCGAGTTTCCAGGCCGACAGTAATTTCCAAAGGTTAGTGGACCAAAGTTGTGCCCGCTGGGCATCCAGCTTTACGGCCAATACCGATTCGGGTCGTTTCGCAGGTCCCCGTACCTCCAAATATGATTCGGCTGAAAACAAATCCTCCAATAAAGGCTTAAGTAACTCTGCGCCATCGGGGGCGTTAGCCGGGATTTCTTTTTGCCAGAATTCGCGCGGTGCCTTGGCGAGCTTCTGCACGACATGATCGCGCAATTCTCTTGAGGCCGGCAACGCCAGGATCTTCTTCAGATTGGTTGCGTTGGTCGTGCGCGCCATTTCCGCCTTGCCAGCAAAATGATGACGGTAAACTACCCCGGCGGTATCGGGTTGCTTGCCTGGTCCTTCCAGGCAACCGGTGCTGAGCGCGAGTGCGAGGAGCGGCATGGCGCACGCCAGTTTCCTAATCATATCCAGGGTGTTCAATTGCCATAATCAACCCTGTTTAGCAAACAAAAGTTAAATGAGGCAGAGGGTTGAATGCGACTTGGCGTCAAGGATTGTTCAGGAAGAGGTACCTTGTTTCCGTCGTCCACAATGACAGTCGTGCGTTATCCTCGGGCGGCATCGGCGTGTTTGCAATCAATGCTTTGTGAGCCAAAACGCCCTGGCTTCGCGCGTCCCGATATGGGAATGCCAATTGACAATGGGCCCGCAATTGTCACGCTTATAACAGAGTCATATTTCTAAAACCACAGGGAAACGAGGCTGTGGCCATCAAGATCCTGCATTGCTCGTCGCAGAGACAAGAGGAGTTGCATATCCTAGCTTCAAAACATCTGACATATGAAAACCATGAAGAACACGAAAGCGCTGTTCCTGGCCGCTATTACCGCCTTAAACAGCATGTTGGCCTACGGACAAGGAACAATAACGTTCGCCAACAGCGGCCTTACCAGAATGATGATAAGTGAAAACGGTGTTACAACCACTGTACCTGTTTCATTTGCAATTCACTATGGGGTTTTCGTTAACGGGTCGCCGACTCCGGTTTCGCCGCTAGGTGTCAATTCTACAAATACGGCTGGGATTATTAGCGGCGTACCTCCCGTGTATCCTCTTCCCGGGACCAGTGAAGGGGAGGTTGTATCACTTCAAGTCCGAGGCTGGAGCGCATCGTTTGGTACGAATTGGCAGGCTGCCCGTACGGCTGGCGCCTGGTACGACGAAACCGATGTTCGCCAAGTGACATTGGGTTCTCCCTCGGGTCCCAGCATCCCCATCTGGCAAGCCTCAACCGGCACCAACCCCAATCGTTTCCACCCCTTGATCCTCACCAACGGCAGCCTCCGCATCAATGACATCATTGTAGCAGAAGGAAGCAACGGCGTGGTGGCAGCGGTCTTTACCGTGAGTTTAGCCGGGACACAGGAACAGACCGTAACAGTGGATTATTATACTCAGGACGGGTCGGCCTTGGCAGGGCAGGATTATGTTGCCACCAATGGCACGGTGACCTTCAATCCGGGCGAAATATCGCAAACGATCACAGTGACCATCACAGCCGATACGCCACCTGAATCGGACGAAACGTTCTCCGTCATTCTAACGAATTTTGTAAATACGACCTTGGGCAAGGGGACGGGCACATGCCTGATCAGCGAGGCACGCATTACGGAGATTCGAATCGATACCGCCGTGACCTTCCACACCGTAGCCGGGCGGCATTACGTTCTGGAGCAATCAACGGATTTGGCAACTTGGACCGCAGTAGAAGGCGCGGCAGACGTGACTGGAGTGGGAGGCCCGATGACCATCTATGACCGGGGTGTCGGCTGCGCTGGGGGCCGATACTACAGGACACGGCTCCTTACGCCGTAACCGAATTGGCTGCAGAACTTCTGAGAAGCCAGGGAACACTTCCGGTGCTTTCACCAACGAGATCCTGCGACGGTGTAGGGAAAGCTGGCTGCTTCGGAAGACTTCGTTGCCCGCATTGACACCGACGCTTTGCTCATTAGGATAACAGCACGATTTACGTGGCGCGTTCGTCTATCGGTTAGGACACGGCCCTCTCAAGGCTGAAAGACGGGTTCGATTCCCGTACGCGCTACCAGGTGGGATCGTTGAAGTTGGAATCGTTCAGCGTGCCGAAGGCATACGTTTCTGGCGATTTAACCATTCAACGTTTCGACGATTTAACGAACACGAATGCGCCCCTTCCAGATCATTTTTAATCCGACCAGCGCCGCTGAACTGGCCAAAATGCCGAAAGAGCTGCAGTTGCATATTCTGGGTGAGTTTCGTGGATTGCCCCAGGAAGTGATGAGCACCGAATTGGAGCGCTTCGGCAAGCTGGAGCGCGCCGGGAAAACCTTGCACCGTTTCCGACTTGGCGATTACCGAGTTTATTTTGAACGACACGAACTGGGGGTCGTGGTGCATCGCATCTTGAGTCGAAACTCGTTGAAGGATTTCTTATACCGCTCCTCCTTTCCGGTGGCCGAAGACGAAGCCTTGCAGCAAAATCCGAAGTTTTGGGAGCTTATTGAGTCAGCACGCTCCGCGTCCGCGAGGAGTTAACGCTGACACTCCGGATGAAACGGCGCGGAACTGAGCGCTACGGCCGGGGCAAGTGTTACTGGACGTCTTCGCCGAGTTCCACATTCCAGTAGGCCAAATCCAGGAAATGCTTCCAACTGTCGTGCTGTGCGAGTCCCAGGTTGATTTGTACGAAGGGACGCCATTTCGGACGCTTGGGCTTGCGAATCAAATGCATGCCCGCTTCATTGGGAGTCCGGTTGGCCTTGTGCGTATTGCACAAGACACAGGAGCAAACAATGTTCTCCCATGAAGTCGGTCCGCCTCGATCCCGGGGGATGACATGATCGAGATTCAGATCCTTCCGCTCAAACTCCTGACCGCAGTATTGGCATGTATTCCGATCCCGCTCGAAAATATTGTGCCGGGTGAACTTGACCTCTTTTTTCGGCAGCCGGTCGAAGAGGACCAGCAGGATCACCTTTGGCACCCGAATCCGGAACGAAACCGTGTGGATGCTTTCCGGATGCGGCTCTTGCTGTGAGAAATCGTGCCACTGACTGAAATTAAAGGTCTGAAATGAACCGTCATCTCCATTCCATACCACTTGGGCGCGGCCCTCGAATAAAAGCGTTAAGGCCCGTCTGGCGGTGCAGATATTCACTGCCTGCCACAAACGATTCAACACCAGGACATGCTGATTGAGGTATGAACTCATCTGCGAGTTGCGCGAAAGCTAGCATAGAAATGGCCTGAGTGTCAACGCTTGCCCATGGGGTTCAGTGCCTTTGGCGACAAGTTCCGCAACCCGGAACGGCCAGGCCAGAAGCCTCATCGGAACAAAAATGAACATCGCCCTGTGGCATTCCTTTCGAAGAGATCAGACCACGGCAGTTGCCCAGTGAATGGAAAATTCCCGCGGCGAGCGTCTTGGTCGGTTACTCCGGCTCCCGGATTGGCTATCGATTGGCTGGAAATCGGTCTTCAGATGCTGTGATGTAATCGTTGCCAAATATTCCGGCTCTTCTAAAATGGCGCGCATGAAACACTATGTAGCGCTCGCAGGGGCAATTGTTTTAGCCTCTTCGCTTATCGCCCGCGGCCAGGGGGCGGACGAGAAATATGTTCAGATTTATAATCTGATTCAGGAGGCTGAGACCGCGAAGGAAGCCGGCCATGCCCAGCAGGCTTTCGCAAAATACTCCGAGGCACAGACAGCGCTCAAACATTTTCAGACCGTTCACCCTCATTGGAACAACCAGGTGGTGAACTTTCGCCTCAACTATATCGCCGCCAGGCTTGCGCCGCTCGCAGAGAAGTTTGCGCAAACCAACCCTCCGCCGGTGCTCGCGGAAATTGAGGCCTTGCCTGCTGGCGGCGTTGCAACCAATCAGCTTAAAGCGCTGCAAGAAGAGATCGGGCGTCTCACCGCACGCAATGCATTGCTGGAAGCGAAGGTCAAAGAGGCTTTCTCGGTGCAGCCGGCCGCCAGCGATCCGCGTGAACTGGCGAAGGCCGAAGAGCAGATCAAGCAACTGCAAAAGGAAAGAGATTTGCTCAAGGTGAGTTTGGAGCAGGAGCAGGCCAAAGCAGGCAAACCCGTGGACACTTCTGTCGTTGAGCAAGAGAGGAAGATCCTTGCGGAGGTGAAACAAAAACTGGCCCAACAGACGGAGCTGGCAGCGACATTGCAACGGGAGAATGAATCGTTGAAACAGCAGCTTGCCATGGCCAGGCAGACTCCGGCCACGCTGAAAGGCTCTGGCGATTTGGCGCAAGAATTGCAATTAGCCAGGATGACGATTGCTGCCCTTCAAGCCACGAATATCGCGCTGCGGACCGACCAGATTCTTTTGGAGACACGGGTCGCGGAGTTGGCTAAAGAGGTCAAACGCAGCAATCGTTCTTCTCCGTCGCGCAACGATGAACGGGATCAACAATTGGAAGCGGCTCACGCTCGACTCGCGGTTTACGAAGCCAAGCCCGTTCCTTATTCGCCGGAGGAGCTGGCTTTGTTCAAGCAGCCGGACGCGCGGATGAGCGTGGCTGAATCCCCTCCGCCCAAGAAGAAGACACGTGAGTTGCCTCCGGGAACGCGTCCGCTTGTGGATGAGGCCCAGCGTGCTCTGGAAGCAGGCCGTTTTGAGGAGGCGGAAAAGAAGTATCGCGAGGTATTGCGTCAGGATGAAAACAATGTTTTCGCCCTGGGAAACCTCGCGGCCATCCAGATGGAGCAGAATCGCCTGGCCGATGCGGAAGGCACCTTGAAGAAAGCTTTGGCTGCCGATTCTCAAGACGCCGCCAGCCTTTACCTGTTGGGCCGGTTGAAATTGATGCAGGAGAAATATGATGAGGCGCTGGATTCCTTGAGTCGTTCCGCAAAGATTATTCCGGACGAGGCGCGCACGCAGTACTTCCTTGGCAAGACGCTCATTCAAAAAGGGAATCGGGTCGCGGCGGAAACGGCCTTGCGCAAGGCGGTGCAGCTCAAACCCGGCTGGAGTGAGGCGCATTACTCGCTGGCGATGGTTTATGCGACGCAGCAGCCGCCTTTCAAGGAGCTGGCCCAGTGGCATTATCAGAAGGCGATTGCCGCCGGCTACCCGCGCAATATTGAATTCGAAAAGTTGATCGAAGGAAGGAAGACTGCATCGTCAAGCGTCCCATGACCGCTTGGGCGCCAACCGACCGCCGGTGACATCTATCGGGTCGGCTCTGAGTTGCGACGACCTGGGAGCAACCGTGTTGAAGCAAGTTATTCATGAACTCGAAGTGCCTACTCGTGGCCGAGGCCTTTACGAGTTTACAGAAAGAGTGGCGGCTCTGGCGCAGCAGACTCAGTTTCAAACAGGCCTCGTTACGCTGCATCTCCAGCATACCTCCGCCTCTCTTTTGATTCAGGAAAATGCCGACCCGGAAGTCCAGCGTGATTTAGAGCGCTTTTTCGCGCGGCTTGTGCCGGACGGCGATCGGCTATTCGAGCACACCACCGAAGGAGAGGATGATATGCCCGCTCATGTGCGGACTGCTTTGACGACGGTCAATCTAAGTATTCCCATTGCCAACGGCAGCCTGACGCTCGGCACGTGGCAGGGCATCTATTTATGGGAACATCGTCATCACCCACATCGCCGTCGCGTCACTGCTCATTTTCTTGGGGAATAGACTGGCCAACTCCGCTGGCAACTGGCAATTTCCGCAATGCTGAAAATGAGACTTTTGGTAAGGGCTCGAGCGATTCTCCGTGCATGGTTGATGTCCGCTGGCATTGCTTTGACGGTCAGTGCGGAAACCAATAAACCTTTCTTTGGTTTCAGCGGTCCGGAGACTTACCCTATTGATAATTTCATCACCCAGCTTCGCGCCGCCGACGTCGATGGCGACGGTTTGACCGACCTGATTGTGGTCAATAATTCGCGTTCCAAGATCACGTTGCTTTATAATCAAACCGGAAAGACAAATGTTGCCGCAAAAGGCAGGGCTTCAATCAAGCGAGAGTTGAATGAGTTGCCGCCTGATGCCCGCTTTCGCATCGATTCGATTGCTTCCGAAAAACGCATTGCCGGACTGGTCGTAACTGATCTGAATGGTGACGAGCGTCCGGACGTGGCCTATTACGGCGAGCCGAAGGAGCTGGTGGTCCAATACAATCAAGGCACCAACGGATGGAGCTCGCTCAAGCGCTGGCCAATTGAAGACGGGCAGCTCACTCCGAACGCGCTGGCCTTCGGCGATCTCAATGGCGACAAACGGACCGACCTTGTGCTGCTCGGAGAGAACAGCATCTACTGGCTGGCGCAAAACGCGGACCATTCGCTGGCCGAGCCGGAGAAGATCGCGTATGCCGGCGCGGTCAAATCGGTTCAGGTGCTGGACATCGATGGCGACGGCCGTGAGGACTTGCTGTTGGTGAATTGGGAGAGCCCGAATCCCTTTCGGTTCAGGTTGCAGAACGCGGCGGGGCAGCTCGGGCCGGAAATTCATTTCACGCTGCCGCCTATCCGTTCGTATTGGCCGGACGACCTGGATGGAGATCGCAAGACCGAGATCATGACCATCGCGATGAATTCCGGGCGCGCCCAAATTTCCAACTTCATTCGAAAACCGTCGGCGTCGTTGGTGGGTTCGTTTCAGGAAGGCCAGTTCTACGTCTTGCCGCTGAACAAAACCACCAAGGCAAAACGCGGGATGGCGTGGGCCGACCTCAATGGCGACCAGCTCCCTGACTTAATCGTCGCCGAGCCGGACAATGGGCAACTGACAGTTTACCTGCAAGAGACAGACGGCTCGCTGTCGCAAGCCAAGACGTTCCCCACCTTTACCGGCGTGAGCGAATTGGCCGCCATCCCGGCGAGCAAGGAGACGCCAGCCGAAATCTACCTGATGAGTCCGGACGAACGGCAGGTGGGCGTGACGCGTTTCGATAAACAGGGCCGCGTTCCTTTCCCAACCACCATTCCCATGGAAGGGAAGCCTCTGGCCATGACCATTGGCCCACTGCAGTCGAAGGCAAAGCCGACCCTGGCAGTTATTTTGGATCAGGATGGCAAACGGGTTCTTTATACCCGCAATGCCGATGGGCAGTCCAAAACCCAAAAGTTGAATGACAACTTCAAATCAAACCCCGCCTCCATGGCTTTGCTCGATGTGAATCATGACGGCCTCATGGACCTCATCATACTGATTCCGTACGAAAAGATTAAAATCCTGTTGCAAGCCGCCGGCAAGGATTTCGACGAGCAGGACATTGCGCCGCCGGGCGGCAGCGTGGAGCAGCCGTGGTTGAGCGCGGCGGACGTCGATGGCGATGGCAAAGCGGAGTTACTCCTGGCCCAGAAAAACTTCCTGCGCGCTGTCGTCCTGAAAGCCGACTCCAAAGATGACACCAACAAGACCTGGTCATTTTCTGTGAAGGATCAAATCAATGGCGCTGCCGGCAACTCGCGCATCGTCGGCGCCGCATCGTTGCGAAACGGGACAAACGCGATCACCTCGCTCTTTTTGCTCGATGCCGAAAAGAAATCACTGACCCTGTGCGAGCGGGACACTAACGGCGTCTGGCAGGTCGTTCGCAATCTTCTGCTGCCCTTCACGGAGTTTAACGCGCTGACGCCCGTGGCGCTGGGGAGCAAGGACCTCAATAGTATTGGCTTTATGGGCCTGAACGCAGCCGGCTGGATGGCCCTGAGCGGCCAAACGTGGGACTTCGACGAACTGGACGGCTATGAAACGCCGATTAAGGACGGTCAGCTTCATGACATCGTCTCTGGCGACCTGAATCAGGACAAGCGTAAGGATCTGGTTTTCCTGGAGACAGCCAAGAACCATCTTGATTTGGTCATCTTTGATCAATCGCGAAAACTGGTGCCAGCCACACGCTGGCAGATCTTTGAGGAGCGAACGTTCCGCGGCCGACGAGGAGATCAACCTGAGCCGCGCGAAGCCTTAATTGTCGATATCACGGGCGATGGCAAGAATGATTTGGTGGTGGTGGTTCACGATCGCATCCTGGCCTATCCGCAGGAATAGGAGCGCGGACCTCTCGTCCGCTGGGTAACACAAGCCGTAGCTTGTCCGTGTCAATGAGTGGCGGACGAGACGTCCGCGCTCCTATTTCTTCGAGTTGGGCGGCGTTGGAGAAAACATTTTGATGCTGATCCCTTCAGCATTCACGCTTCCGCCCCAGACCATGAAGTGGAAATACTTGGCGATCTTCTCGAAGTCCGGCAACAGGGAGAAATCCACCCAATCCTTGAATTTCCTGTCGTCTTCTTTCATGCCCAGTCGGCCTGTCAGTGCCGAACCGCCGAAAAGATTGCCTAGCGAACCGGATTCCTTTTTCAAAATGTCCAGGGTCGCTCGCATGGATTCCTGCTGGTTTTCATAGCCAAAGAGACCAGTGCCCATGCCGCCAACTTTCTGCGCCACCTCGGCAAGACCTGGAGTTTCGCGCAACGTTTTGCTGGCCGGCCCGCGAAGGTATTCCTCCAGCATGGCGACGTCGAAAGAAAAAGCCACATAGCCGCCACTGGCCGCGTAATGCAGGGAGCGATCGACTTTCTTGCCGTCCTTGCCGGCGCTGGTCATATTGAAGCTGTAAACTTTGCGCCCAAGGAATTCCCTCTCCTTCAATTTGGTCGTTTGTTGGGGGAGGATCGATCCGATGGCTTTGAGGGCGGAGGCCAGTTGCTCCGCTCGAGGCGAGCCAATCAGATAAAGCGACGGGGGCGAGTTCAGATCCTCGAGCGTGGGCCGGCGCGGCGTCTTTTCATATGAAAGGATGTCATCGCCCAGGTTGGCAATCAGGCTCTTTCTCAAATCAAAATTGGGATCCTTATCCTTTCCGGCATTGTCCACGATCAGCTTAATGAGCCCGGCGTATTGCGGATTGATCTCGACCAGCATATTCTCAAGCGTGTTCCATGCCTTCTGAATATCCAGACGCCAGCGTGAAAATTTTACTGCGTCGGCGGGGATGAACGGTGGCGGAGCGGCATCCTTGGCTTCGAATGAAAGCACCTTGAGTATTCCCTTGCGATTGGCTTCGGGCGCGCTCAGAAACACATTGGCCAGGCAACCTTCAGGCGCGTCCCGCAGGTTAAAGGAGAGCGTTTGCAAAGCAGTGAGTCCAAGGGCAGCCAGCAATTTATCCGGTTTGAGTTGCAAGGATGGCTCGCCCGTGGGAGGAGCATCAGACGTTTTGGATTTCTTGCTCAACGTTTCGAAGATGGTTTTGAGATTGACCCACCCGTAACCTTGGGCGTCGCGGAACAGAGCAGTGTAGTTCGCGGCAAAAGAACCTTGTTCCGAGAGGCTGGGGACGGAGCCCCCGCTCTGGCGAATGAGGATCTTTTCAATCTCCTTGGCGGAATCGCCCAGGATCAATAGCGACTCGGATTGGCCGATGAGCCACTCCAGTTTTCGGGCCGGCTTTTTCTCCTGGTCCGGTTCGGCAGCCTCTTTGGCTTCTTCCGCCTTGGGAAACGCTTTGTCCAGGGTCTTGGAAAGTTCGTCGGACGAAAAGACCAGTGTCGTAAATTCGATGTCCCGAATCTTCTCCGTCTTAATCTGTTTTCCACTATCCACCCATTTTTTCTTCAGATTGGTGAGATTGGTCTTGAGCGCGTCACTTTTGTCTCTGGAATCCATCAAGAAGAGAAAGCCAGGATCTTGCTCTGACTTTCCATCCCAGCCGTTGGATGTGACGGCGAAAGTGACTTGTCCTCGCGCCAGGCCCGCATAATCGGCCAATTTGATGCCAAACTCCCGTTCCAATGGGGTGACCACGTCGGACTTCAACTTCTCAAGCAGCTTCTCCTTAAAGGGTTTCAATGCGGCATCTTTCCAAAGCTGGCTCATGGCCCACTTGCTCCAGTTGCTGCCTGCGGCGCTGAATTCGGGCACGGTAATGAAGCCCAGCGTGTCGCCTGGCAGCAGTTTATCCGGGGGCGGCGTCCCGGCAGCACAGGATAAGGCCAGTAAGACTCCAATGGGAAGGGCGTGTAGTTTCATAAGCTTCTTGGTTCAGCCTGACGCGCGTCGTGAACGTGTAGCGGAAGCAAAAGTGAGGCCGATTAGCCGAGAATGGAGCGGCTTTATTTGCCCTCCCGCTGCACGTCGGTTGCCTCTTGCATCTGTTGGGGTTGACCGAGGCGACTTGGCGGCGCGAGGTAACGATACGGGTTGCTCGGATTATCATTGTCGTAAGCGTAGGAATCCCGATGCTTGAGGAAATATCTCACAGCCTCCACCGGAATGGCGAAACCAATGCCCTCGCCGAAGGCGATCTTCATGTTGGTCACCCCGATAACCTCTCCGCGCAGATTGAACAAAGGCCCGCCGCTGTTGCCCGGATTGATCTGTGCTGTGGTCTGCAAGTAAAGTTCGCCCTGCCACTGGCGCGTCGTGGTGCTGACAATTCCTTCGGTTACGGTACGCTCCAAACCCAGTGGGCTCCCAATCGCAAAGACGCCTTCGCCCACAGCCAATCCATCCGAATCGCCCAGGGTGACGGTGGCAAACCTGGCCGCATCCCTGTCATCGATCTTGAGCAACGCCAGATCCTGGAATTTATTCATGGCGACAATTTTAACCTGCTTGTAAGTCTTGCGTTCGAGCGGTCCGTTTCTTTGATGATAAACCTCCACGGAAATCTGCGTCTCGCCCTCGATGACATGGAAATTTGTAATCAAATAGCCTTCTTCGGTAAGGATGAAGCCCGAGCCGAGACCGCCTGGAGTGCGCACTTGCACGACGGCTTCGCCAAGGTCGTGCGCGAGTTCGCGGACCGATTTTTCGGCCAGTGCAGTCTTGGCTGTCGAATAGAGTTCCTTTGAGCGCTCTGCCGGAGTCGTTGCAGCAGGTCTGCTTTCCGGCTTGGCTCTGGAAGCCGCTGTCTCCTCTTTCAAAATTCTTACGATATGCGTGCGAGGAATGGTCAGGACGGTGTAGCCCAGATCGACCACAACCTGGTCTCGTTTTTCGGCGAGGATTTTTCCTGAAACCGAGGCCTTTTCTTTGAGTTGGACCACCTCGGCGTCGGCCATCTGCAGGCCGCACCACAAAACAGCAACAACAAAGCATCGAACTAACATGGCAGTGAGCATAACTCGTGGCGGTCGATTTACAAGCCGCTGATGCCGGGAATTTTTCCGTCGCGCGCGGCTTGTCGCACCTTGGACACAGCGCGGTTTCTACGGCTCAATCGGGCAGATATTTCCAATGGTGTTGGGCTTCTTTGAGGTCGCACAGCGTGTTGATGTTTAGCAAATCGCGTCGTTGTTTGGCGGTCGGCCTCAGCAGCCGCGCGTGAAGGAACTTGGCCAGGGCCTGAAGCGAGAATTGTTTTCTCTCCAGTTGCTGTTCGACCAGTTCCAAACTCGTTCGTGGAAGGAGAAAGGGAAAGCCGGGCCCCTGAGCCCCTGCCACAAACAGCGGCATTTCGTTGCCTCGAAACTTGGAGACCAGTCGTGCCAGCAAGGCCGCCGAAACAAACGGCATGTCACACGCCAGAAACAGCTCGGCGTCAGCCCGAGAGCTTTTCAACGCCGTGAAGACGCCGCCCAGCGGACCGCACGGAGGGACAAGGTCGTGGCGAATGATCCGCACCGGCAAGCCAAGGGCCTTTGCAGTCGCGCGAACCTGGCCAAGCAGCGTTCGCTTTCCCAGTCGCAATCGGGCTTTGTCTTGTCCCATGCGAGAGCTGCGCCCACCCGCCAGCACGCAAACGCTGATGTGAAGATGTTTCATTTGACGAGAGCAGCCTGATGTTTGAAGCCAGCTTTGGATAGGACCTTTTTGCACGCCTGTAACACAAATCCGCCAATAGTCGTGAAGGCAATATTGAGGGATTGCTTTCCACTTGGCATCCAGCCCAACTTCCCTACACTTCCGCGCCGTTAATGGCCAGTTCCATTTTGCTTTTTGACGCTCAGACGCGTAGTGGTTTGGTCGGGTATTGAATTTATGGATTTGAAACTGCCAAAGCTAGGTGAAGGCGCGGAGTCCGGAACTGTGGTGAGCATCCTGGTCAAGGAGGGAGATCGGATCGAGCAAGGCCAAACCGTCCTGGAATTGGAGAATGAAAAGGCGGTGGCGCCTATTCCGTCCCCCAGTTCCGGGACCGTCACGAAGCTGCGCGTCAAGGAAGGAGACAAAGTTTCGGTTGGGCAAGTCATTGCCAGCATTGAAGAGGGAGAAGGAGCTGCGCCGGCCGCGAAACCCGCCAAAAACACCGAAACCGCTCCCCGACCTGTGGCGGAGAAGGGTGCTGACGCCGAAGAGGCTCCTGACAAGGATGAGGAGGAAACCGAAGAGTTGGAGACAGCGAGTTCCGGCCTGGCGCCAGCAGCTTCCCCATCCATTCGGAAAATGGCCCGCGAGCTGGGTATCGACCTGAGACAGGTCCGTGGCAGTGAGCGAGGTGGACGGGTTGCGCTCGGCGATCTGCGAGCGTACATCCAGCGTCTTCAGAAGCTGGCTTTCCAGGCCAGGACTGCCACAGCGGAAAAACCGGCTGCGCCTGCGGCTGTCAGCGTCGATTTTTCAAGGTGGGGCGAAGTCGCCAGGAAGCCAATGTCCCAACTCCGGGCCACGATCAGCCGGCGATTGTCGGAAAGCTGGAACGCCATTCCTCATGTCACCCAGTTTGATGAGGCCGACATCACAGTTCTGACGGAGCTGCGGAAGAAATACGCCGCGGGTTATGAGAATAAAGGAGCAAGGCTTACTTTGACTTCCTTCGCATTGAAAGCGGTCGTGGCTGGTCTAAAAAAGCACCCCATCTTCAACGCCAGCCTGGACGAGACGGCCCAGGAGCTTGTTTTCAAGAACTACTGCCACATCGGACTGGCCGTGGACACGGATCAGGGTCTGCTCGTGCCGGTGATTCGCGATGTGGACAAAAAGAACTTGCTCGAAGTTTCCAGGGATGTGCATGTGCTCGCGGAGAAGGCGCGGGCGCGGAAGCTTTCCTTGGAAGAAATGCAAGGCGGCACGTTTACCATTTCCAACCAGGGGGGCATCGGTGGTGCGCACTTCACGCCGATCATCAATCGGCCGGAGGTGGCCATCCTGGGTTTGGGGCGAGGCGCCATGAAAGCTGTCGTCAAGGAAAGCAAGATCGAGCAACGCCTGATGTTGCCCATCGCCATTTCCTATGATCATCGTGTGATTGATGGCGGCAGCGCGGCGCGCTTCATCGTTGATCTGGTCCAGGCATTCGAGGGCTTCAAGGACGAGGATGTCAGGCTGTAAAGGCGCGCAAGAATGACTCCGGGTCAGAAACCCCGTTGATGCCTGGCGTGCCGCTGCGCGATGACGACGGCGACCAAAAGCGGTCAGGTACCCCCCCGCTTAGCCTGGTTGAGCGTCCTTCCGAATATGGACCCACGTGTGCACGTGTGGTTCGCCCCGGAAATACCACAGCATGGCCGGACCTTCGATTTGCCACACATCCCACGTGCCGTCGTTCCCGACGTCATGATTCTTGTAAAAGGCCATGTGGAGATGATTGAAACCGTTTGCTTCGATCAGCTTCATGGCTTCGTTGGTATCGGCCTTGCGAAATGGCGCCAAAACGTCGGCCATCACTTTGCGCACATGCTCTTTTTGGTCGCGCGACAAACCCGTCATCGGAATACCCGGTAGATCAGACTTCTTTCCCGTCAGCTTGACGGTGTCCGTGCCTTTTTCCTCGCGCGGTTCGTCGAGTAACGCCAGCTTGCGCTGCTTGCCATCGAGCATTTTGAAAACCTCATTCGCGCGCACGGCCTGATACCAATAGGCATTTCCGGGATGGTCGGCCTTCTCGTAAAAACCCTTTGCCGCATGGCCATAGAAGATTGGCCCCCCAAAAGCTGCGCCTTCCACCGAATCGCCATCGCAACGGCGCGTGCAATGCCGGCCCGTGAGCACGAACTCGAACTTGCCCGTGCCCGGCTCGCCAAAGAGCGCGATGGACGTGCCGCCAAAGCCACCTGCATTGCCGCCGTCGTGCTCGACCTGATGATATACTGTCTGCGCGTATTCGGGGCTATGCAGTCCAAGAAAGATTTGCTTGATCAGGTCCTGTTGATCTTTGGCGAAGAACTCTGAAATCTTTTTATCTGTGACATGCCAGTTGTTGTCCACCTTCGAGCGAAGTGGATGATCGAAGGCGAAGCAAACGGCCTTGCGCTGTTCATCGCTAAGAGTTTTGTAGAGCGAACTGACAAGTGTTTCGGACTTTGAGGCGTTGGCCGCTTCTATCGTCGCGTGACCAAACTCTGCTGATACCAGGGGAGTAGCGGTTGCTGCCACGACACCCGTCGCCGCCGCTTTAATGAAGCTCCGGCGGGAGATGGGGCCGCCGCACTCGCAACAGGAATCAAGGGGAGAATTTGTTTTCATGATCAACGCTTAGCAGGCTGGCTGCGGTTATTCCAGCTCTTAATTCCTTGTTTTCCAATGCCCAACGTGGACTCCCACGGGAGCAATTTGTTGCCATGCTTCGCATTTTGTGCTGTATTGAGGCGCCGATTTGAGAGTGTGCATTGGCCTCAGGGCGTAAAATGGAAAGGTATTATGCTAACAAGTGCTGAAGTTAAAGAGACCCTTGTCATCCAAAAGACGAGAGAACTCTGCCAAACGATTGTCGAGCAACCTGAGTTTCAGAACATTCGACGCCGCATCGACACGTTCATGGCGGATGAGCAGGCCATGAACCAGTATCAAACGGTGGTGGAGAAAGGAGAGTTGCTCCAGCATAAGCAACAAATGGGGATGCCGCTGTCGGACGACGAAATCAAGGACTTTGAGAAGCAGCGCGAAACGCTGGTGAATAATCCGGTCGCCCGAGACTTTCTGGATGCGCAGCAAGAAATGCACAAGGTGCAGGAATCCGTCGGCCAATATCTCACCAAAACGTTTGAGTTAGGGAGGGCGCCGACGGACGAAGACTTTTCCTCGGGCTCCTGCGGTTCCAGTTGTGGCTGCCACGGATAATTGGAGCAACGAGTTTGTTCTATCAACGTCTCGCCCCGATCGGGTTTTCATGTTCTCAAGGAACAGCCCGGCTGCCTTTTCTTACGCCGCTGCTTCCAGGACAATCTTGGGATGCCGAGAGGCTACTCTGAGCAGGACTTTGGCAGCGCCCGTTGGCCGCCGTCGCCCTTGCTCCCAATTCTTGAGCGTGTCGGCGGTAATGCCAAGCAACGCCGCAAATTGGCTCTGCGATAATCCGAGTCGGGCACGAACCCGCGCCACTTCATTTTTCTTATTCCCCACGCCCGTTCGCGAAGGCTTCATGCGGGGGCGTTCAGTCTCCACGGCCCGCTTCGCGCTTTCCAGCCATCGATCAAACAATTCTTTTCTCATGTCGTCAGGACTTAGTGGACTGGCAGAAATCATCGACATCGGTTACTTCTGGTAACTTGGTGCCCCGGCTAGGACTTGAACCCATTTCTTGCGTGTACTCGTCATTGCTCATAGTTACCTTTTCTGCGCGGTAGCTTACTTGCATCTATACGCAGAAGCACCGGCGTTTACAATCGGTTTCTTGCATCAATTGGTAAGTAGGGGCAGAAAAACTTGTGCGAGATTGTGTCAAGCTCCAAGCCCTGTGCGTGGTTGTGCGGAAGCCGAGAACCTGTGCGGAAGGAATAACAGCCACTTCAGGAGAAATGCTTAACCGCAGATAGAGCAGAGCCACTCAGCTGAAAAGGGTCCATGTGCTTATCTGCGTTTGTCTGAAGTATCAGGGTCATACTGAAACAGTGCGGTGCCGCTGTTGCGGGTTAATAAGTTGGCGCCAGCCGATAGAAGCGGCGATGGATCGATGGAGCGTTGGTCTCACGGAAAAAGACATACGGATAGGTCGTGGTCAGGTTGGTCACCAGCACAGTAGTCCAATTACTGCTATTGGTGCTGAAAATGCCAGCCGCCTCCACGCGATAGCGGATAGCCGGTGCAATGCTGCTGGTCAGTTGGAATACCCGGTTGCTACTGAAGCTGAAACTCGCGATTTTTGGCTCGAAGCCGTAGGTCAACTTCAGCGCGGTTGAAGTCGTGCGCCGATCGACGATCACCCAATAGACGGTTCCCATCGTTGCCTGGAACCTGACCCGGCTCTGCAAGTTGCTGCTGCTGATATTATCGTTGCAGGCGATACGCGTCAGGTTGTCAGGAGAGCCGATCGGCCCTGTGTAAACGGCCAGCACAGTGTCGATGGCCGGGCCTTCGGTGCTGATGGTTATCAAGCCCGTATCGTCGGCGATCGTTTTAAACCACCTCGCCGTCGCGCCGACGGTGCAGTTGGGAGGTTGGTTCAGCAGGGATGGGCCTGTGTCAGAACCAGTTGTACGGGAAAGCACATTCGGAGCACCGCGGCTCAAGCACACACTGCAGGGTGTCGTCACCGACCCGCCGCTCGACCCACCGCCGCAGTTGTTACCGACCCGGACGCTTACCCTCAAATTTTCTTCAATGGGACTGAAAACGAAAGTGGCACAGCTCGTGTCGGTGGTGAATGCGAAGTTACCATTGGTGGACCACGAATAATTAAATGGACCGGTGCCTTGCACCGCGGCGCAGACGGTCATGTGCACACCATCTGGCTGAAAAGTTTGGGTTACCGAAGCGGGAAATGGCTCCAGAACGACGGGCGGAATCCGGATGTGGATCCGTTGCGTGCAAATCAACCGCACGCCGCAAGCGTTGGAAGCTTCGTAACTGCGGAAGATGATATTTGTGCAGCCATTGGATTGCGGCGCTGAATCACCTAGCCAATTCTTGAAGACGGGCGGACATAGGTTCGACACCAACAGCAAATTGGGATCAGGTGAAGGCACGGTTTCATCGAAAAATTGCACGACAATGTCGTCGGGACATGTCAAGGACGCCCCGCCCGCGTTGGTCACCGTCACGACGGCGTTGGAACTGATAATCGACCAACAGAGTTACTAACCAGCACCGAATAAGTGCCACTGTGGGCACAGTTTACATTAGAGAGCGTCAAGCTTGAGGTGGTGGCGCCGTTGATAGGCGTCGCGTTGAAGCGCCATTGATAGGATAACGGCGCGGCGCCGCTCGCGACGACGGTGAGCGTGACATTGGTGCCGCACCGTGCGGTGGTTGAGGCGGGCTGCGTCGTAATTCCAGGGCCCGCCGAAAAACGGATAGCCTGGAAGTTAGTGATCCCTCGGGGCTGGCCGTAGTGCGACCATTGCAAATTCCGACCATTGGTCTGGCCGGCGGTGTCGCGAATTCCCACGGTGGACCTCGCTCCGTTATTGCTCGGGTCGCCAGAGATCACATCCAGGTACTGGAAGAGAATTTCACCGCTCGCCTCGAACAACGTCGCTTCGAAAGTCACCCCGCTCGGTGAGGGTTGATTACTTGAAGATGAATTCTGTACTTCAGAAGGGATACCTCATTTACGTGAATCAAGCCTGTCTTCAAGGACAAGACGTGCAGCATTGACTGGAGGCTGAAACTGAAACGATTATCACTTCGACACAAAGAACCAGCGGTTCGTGAAAACCAATTTACAAGAGAGTCTTGACATTCGGTGATCTCATCGTGGCCGTTTACGCCGTCTGCGGGAAACGCCCGGCGCGCGGTATGGTGCGGCTCGCCGGTCAATGCGCGCGTTGTTGCCTTTCGCGAATACGACTGCTTTATGGTCTCTCGATCCGATCGGTTCGAGGAAAACAATGGAGGATTGGCGCATGACAGAGAGGTCGGTGATCACGGGCATTGGAGTCCTCAGCCCGAACGGGATTGGGAAGGATGAATTCCGCACGGCCATTCGCGCCGGCAAATCGGGTGTGAGGCGTGTCGAGCATCTCGACTTGTCCGACTGCGACACGAAGATTGCTGGATTCATAGATAACGATAAGATTAATGCGCTCTGGGCGGACAAGAAGGCCAAGTCGCGTCTGGACAGGGCGGCTCTTTTCTCTCTGATCGCTAGCGAGATGGCGGTCGCCGACAGTGGTCTCGACGGACTTTCCGAGCTCCCAGTGCGCAAAGGCATTCTGCTTGGGACTGGGTGCGGGATGGTCGAGACAACCGAGGCGGCCTACCATCGCTTCTATGCTCTCCAGAAGCGCCACCCGAAACCGACCACCGTACCTCGCGCGATGTACAACGCGGCAGCGTCCGAAATCGGGATCCGCCACGGTCTGCAGCGGATCAGCAACACGGTCGTCACCGCTTGTTCGTCGGCGCTTGTGGCTCTGGACTTGGCCGATCTCTACATCCGTTCGGGCAAGGCCGAGCTGATTCTGGTTGGAGGAGTGGATTGCCCCATTTTTCATGGATATTATCGTGTCTGGGATGCGCTGAGGGTATTGGCCCGCGGCTTCAATGATGAGCCGGCGCGAGCCTCGCGTCCCTTCACCGCCAATCGCAGCGGCATGGTGCTTTCGGAGGGGTGCGGTTTCGTGGTTCTGGAGAGCGCCAGCCACGCCGAGAAACGCAACGCGCGCGTCTATGCGGAGGTCCTTTCGAGTTGGCAGACAAACGATGCGTTCCACATTGTTGCGCCATACCTGCCGAACCAGGTTGAATGCATGGAGTCGGCGATGGCTGCTTCCGGCCTTGGCAAGAACCAGATCTCACATATTCAGGCTCACGGGACATCAACCCGCTTGAACGACGTTACCGAGACGAAGGGAATCAAGGAGGTCTTCGGAGCGCACGCCCGTGAGATCCCGGTCAGTTCCATCAAGTCGATGATTGGCCACACGCTGGGGGCGGCGGGATTGCTTTCGCTGATCGCAGTCCTTCTTGGCATGGAGGACAACTTCGTGCCACCGACGATCAACCAAAACGACCCCGATCCGGATTGCGATCTCGATTACGTGCCCAACGCGGCGCGGGAGCAGGCAGTGCCGACGGCGATGGTAAATGCCTTCGGCTTCGGGGGGACGAACGTCTCGGTCGTTATTCGCAAGGCATGAAGGGCATACTCGCGGTGTCGTTTTCTCCTTCGAGGCGGGGTTCTCGGGGCGCGGTCTTACCAACTGCACTACAATTGCGGGGCCTGCATCACCCGCTCCTGGCCTCCAGGTGGGCATTAATCGCCGCGATGCTGGAGCGCGGCGATGAAGCTGAGCATCATCTGGGTGAAGGCGTGGCCCAACTCCTCGTCGTCGGCTGGCTGCGATGGGTACTCCTGTGACTCGCGTCCCCGTGGGGGAGGAATATCCGAAAGAGGCGATGCCGGCCTTTGTGCGTCCGCCTTCCTTTTGCGCAGATAGGCACAGGGCAGAAACAGGCCTGCCAAGAATCTCAGATGGGGTGAATACCCCATAGACAAAACTCAGCCCATCGGTTCTAAAGTTGTTGCCCATGACGTTTCGCTTCCCAGCAGACGCATCCAAAGGACATTGCAGCCGCAGTCCAATCCCGGGGTGGCGCGGCGCGAGGGCGCTGCTGCTGGCGGTGGCGCTCTGGGCGAACGGTCTGCTGTCGTCGCTCGGCCAGGCAGGCCCGCCAGCAGTGGTCCCGCTCGCAGATGCCGCTACCGGGCCGACCATCCGGTTGGAGGTTGGCCACGACCTATCCCTCGGAAACCCAGTGGCCGCCTTCATGTATTTCGTGCCGTTGATTTCACCCGAGCCGGTTTCCTGCCTCACCAGCCCCGGCAGCACCCAATGCGCCCGCGTGCTCTCCGCCAAACGGAAAAGCACCACCCATTCCTTCGTCGTAAGCTGCGAGTTCGAGTTCACCGGCGAGGGCTCACAACAGAGCATTTTCGATCTTGAGCCGAACATTGACCGGCATGAAGAGCAGCTCAAGGCGGGCGGCTCGATTGGTCGCCAACTCAGCTCGATCACGGTCGAAGGCCCGGGGAGCGGTACCGTCGAGGTCGAGGGGAGCATCAGCAACAACGTGGAAACCGTCACTGCCGTTCGGCTGCGATTCAATGCCCGCGGCAAAGCCAGCCCCGTCGCCATTAAGCTGTGTGAACTCCGCTATCTCGGGGGCGAGTTCCGGCGCCTCAACGAAATCGTCGCCCGGGTCAATACTCTGAGTTTTCGCCGGAAGCCGGGCCTGCCCAAAATGGAAGTGACGGTCGCGTCGGTGAAGAACAAGGGAGCGGGAAACGGACTGTGGCAGAACCTCAAGGGGGGCATCAAAGGCTTGGCGGTGAACCTCTTAATTGACCCGCTGACGGTCGAGACAGTCGGCCACCGGGCGATGCTCGATTTCGGTCAGGCGCTGGCTTCGGGCGCGGCGACATTCACCTTTCCGCGAGCCACTAACGTGATGTTGAGTAGTTCAGCCGCGCAGCGTCAATGAAGCGCAAGTTTGAGGACAAAAGCTCAACGGCGGAGCCTCACAACTGGCATCACAAAAATCAGGCGCAGAGGGTCAAACGGTGTCGTTGCCTGTCCAACTTTCCGCGACGGAGAAAACGGATACGACCCCTGTAAGTCGCCGGGTAAAATTCCTAAAATCACCCTTCGCTAAGAGGCGGGCCTCCAGAGTCTTGACACGGCGGGTTGTCGGAAGTGCTTGAATGAGTGAATGAGTGGTGCCCCGGCTAGGACTTGAACCTAGAACCAATTGATTAAGAGTCAACTGCTCTGCCAATTGAGCTACCGAGGCATCGTCAAGAGGGAGAAAACATTGGGGGGCCGTAAAGATTTGTCAACTCTATAGCTTTTCCGGCGTGCCCAGCAAGGCCGCGACTCGAGACAACAGGCGTCCGGCAGCGCCCCCATCGAGAACCCGGTGATCGAAGCTTAGAGTGAGATTGGCCTCCACGGCTGGCACGAATTGATTCTGTTTTGGTTCCCAGTTCGGCACGGTGCGGCCTGCGCCCATACCAAGAACCAACGTTTGTTCAGGCAGCGGGATCGGCGTGGCCCAGGTCAGACCGAAGGTGCCAAAGTTCGTGACTGTTGCAATGGAGCCTCCCGTGGCGTCGGCAGGCAAACGCCGCTGGCGCGCAAGCTCCACCAACTCGTTATAGCGGCCCACCAACTCGTTCAGAGGCCGCTTGTCTGCCCCTCGCAGCACTGGCACCAGGACGCCATCTTCCGCTTCGACGGCAAAGCCGACGTCGATGGTGTTAGGATGAACAATGTGATTTCCTACGAGCCGACCGGCCGGAGCGCTGTTCTCCGATAACGCCATGGCCAAGGCACGCAACGCATACAAGGCTGGACCGGGTTTTGGGTCGGAGCTTTTGCGATGTGCGAGCATGGCGTCGAGGCAAACGGGCAAGGCTACCGTGGCCAAAGGCCGCGTCCAGCTTCGCCTCATCGCATCCGCCACCGCCACACGCATGGAGGAAGCGGACGTGAGTTTGTTCTTTTCCAGGTTGCTGATGAAGTTTTCAAAGTCCTGTATTGTCACCCGGCCCGCTGCCCCGCTTCCCGCAATGCCAGCCAAGTCGGCGGCATGGAGGCCTAGTTCGTTCATCCGGGCTTTCATTCGTGGGGACATGTAACTGGCGCCGGCAGCATGTGCCGGCACAGGCAGGCCGCGGACGGTTGGCTCGACACCTTGCTTCCTTTTATCAGTGACTGCGCTGCCGTGTTCGGACTGAAGTCCGTTTTCTGACATTGCTTCCTTCGGACCTGCGGCATCAAGCCCGAGACGGGCTGTTTCTTCCACACTGGCTTCGAGATAGCCCAGCACGGCGCCGACCGGATAGCTCTCGTCCACTTTCACCAAAAGTTGCTGCAAACGTCCCGCGCAGGGCGAAGTGACATTCATGGTGGCCTTGTTGGTTTCGACTTCGATCACATCCTGGTCAGCCTCGACTCTGTCATTCACATTCACCAGGAGGTTAATAATTGTAGCCTCGGCAATGGATTCACCGAGTTGCGGCATGATGATGGGAATTTGGGGCATTGGAGTTCAGGATTGGCGATGGGCAATTGCCGATTGTTGACAGCAGCGAACAAGGCCCCTGGTGATGCCTCGGTAAACAGCGGGCCATAACAGGCATGCTTTCATAGACGCAAAAGGTTCCTGGCAGCGGCCGCGATGCTGCGGGCCGTCGGACGATGCGCGGCCCACAGACTTGGATGATACGGCACCGGCGTGTCTTTGGCGTTAAGCCGCTGGGGAGGAGCGTCGAGCAGGCCGAAGCCTTCGCTGGTGACGCGCGCGATCACTTCCGCGGTGACACCACCCCAGGGCCACGATTCACCCACGCACAAGAGCCGGCCCGTGCGCGCGACCGAAGCCATGACCGTGTCCGTGTCCAACGGTTTGACCGAGCGGAGATCAACGACTTCGATTTCGCTCCCCTCGGTCGCAAGTTCGTCGGCCACAGCCAGAGCCTCATGGACCATGGCGCTGTAGGCCACGATGGTCGCATCGCGGCCGGCGCGGGCAATGCGCGCTCTGCCTGTTGGCATCGCTTCGGTGGGAAGCTTGTCCGCTTTCAGGTGATAATAGAGATACTTGTGTTCGCAAAAAATGACCGGGTCATCGATCGCCACGGCCTCCAGCAACATGCTATAGGCGTCTTCCACTGTGGCCGGCGTCATCACGATCAAACCGGGATAATGCGCGTAAATGGTCTCCATGCTCTGACTGTGGAACGGGCCGCTGCCGGACGTGCCGCCCGAGGGAAGTCGAATGGTAATCGGACAAGGCACCTGTGTCCGCCAGAAGAGCGCGGCGGCGTGGTTGACAATCTGATTGAAGCCGGGAGTGGAGAAATCGGCGAACTGCATTTCAATAATCGGACGCATGCCCTCGATGGCCGCACCAATGGCCGCTCCCACAATGGCGTCTTCGCTGATGGGCGCATCGACGACGCGGCCCGGAAATTCCTGGGCCAGGTTTTTTGTCGCCTTGAACGCGCCTCCGAACGCGCCGACATCCTGCCCGTAGATGAAAACGCGTGGGTCTTCGGCCAGTGCCCGCGCCTGCGCCTCGCGAATGGCTTCCAGATAGGTGATGCTCATCGGGGGCCGCGCGGTAATGCCGACGGGCAGTCGGCGGTATGGCCGATTGGTAAGGGGCAGACGTTGGGGGCGCCCGGGAAGGATAGCGAGCTGCCAACTCGCGACCGGGCAGATTGCCCGTTTGCGCCGCGAATCGGGGAACTCATCGGCGAGAGGTCCATCGTGACAAATATTGGCGACATGAATTTCGGCGACCGTTGCGGATGATTCTTAAATCTCGGCGTGTATCTCGCTTAAATGCTTCGACGCCAGCGCGCACCAGGTCTCCTTGTAAGGATCGGGACCAGCCTCGCGTTGCACGGTGGCGACGGCTTCCTCGACTTTGTGCGCGGCTTCATTACGCCATATCACCAGCGAAGCCGCATCGGCCCAGCCTTGAGCCAGCAGGTATTCCTCGGCGACTCTCAAACAATCCCGACCCAGCGCCGAGGCTTTGAGTTTCGGATCGACATAATTGGCATCATCGTGCTCGCCGTGGCCGCAGAGGCGGAGCAAGCGCGCCACGACCAGTTGAGGGCCGCTACCATTTCTGGCCTCGCGTACGGCCTGGTCCACAACTTTCAGACAGGCGAGGAGATCGGTTCCGTCCAGAGTGTGTCCCTCCACGCCGTAGCCCTGTGCCCGATCGACCAGATTGCGACAAGCAAACTGCCGGTCGCTGGGAGTGGAATAGGCGTATTGGTTGTTCGCGACCACGAGGACGAGGGGCAATCTTTCAACCGCAGCCTGATTAAGGGCTTCGTGAAATGCGCCGGTCGAAGTGCCCCCTTCGCCAATGCAGGTTGCCCCAACTGTGCCGGTCACTCCTTTGAAGCGGCGGGCCAGGAGTGTGCCGTTGACAACCGCAATCATCGCGCCCAGATGGCTGATCATGGGAAGATATCCTTCCTTGGGCCTGCCGCGATGGACGTTGCCATCGCGAGCGCGCATCGGACCAAGAGGCGAACCAAGATACGTGCGCACCGCATCCAACACACTTTCGCCGAAGGCGAGCCGGCCAGCCTGGTCTCGAATCAGCGGCGCGAAAACATCTCCTTTGCGGAGGGAGATCCCCACGGAAACACTCAATGCCTCCTGACCTCTGCCAATAAAGACGCCGCCGTGTATCTTGCCCGCGCGATAGAGACTGGCAAATTTCTCGTCCAGAATCCGCGCGAGCAACATCCACCGGAAGGCCTTAACATACTGTTCGCGAGTGGCGGATAGTTCAGTAGTTGCTCCATCCGTGATGACCGTGTGGACCATGCGGCAGAATTTTTACGGTTTTAGGCAGTCCGGTGCAATGGTTTCTTTGAGCGGTGCCTGGGGAAAACTTTTTGCCATCAGAGCATGCTCTTGGGATTCTTGCCATCGCGCTTCACTAAGGAACGAAGAACGGCCAGATTCTCCAGGTCTTCATGCAAGTCCGGTGACTTGGGTGTTTCAAGACAACCTGGCAAGTTGCGCAAGCGGGGATCATTGACGATGTGGCGGAAAGCCGCCTGGCCAATCTTTCCCTGGCCGATATGGGCGTGGCGGTCCACGCGCGAACCAAGATCTGTTTTGGAATCGTTAAGATGAAGGGCGAGGACTTCATCCAGTCCGATCAATGAATCCACCTCTTTCATGACGGCGTTCCAGCCGTTCGGAGTGCGGATATCATAACCAGCGGCGAAAAGATGACATGTATCCAGACAGATGCCCAGCCGCTCGGGATGTTTGACGCGGTCATAAATGGCTGCGAGATGTTTCAGTTCGCAACCCAGACAACTGCCTTGTCCCGCTGTGTTTTCCAACGCGATGCGGACAGGGGACGATTTAGTGGCCTGGAAGACCTGGTTCAACGCCTGCACGATTTGCCTCAAACCCTCCTTTTCTCCCGTGCCCAGATGCGCTCCGGGATGCATGACCAAAAAGGGCAACCTCAGATCCGTGGCCAGGGAAATTTCCTGGAGGAGGGATTGGATCGATTTGTCGCGATTGGCACAAGAGGGCGCCGCCAGATTGATCAAGTATCCGGTGTGACCAAAGATGGAGGAGAGCTTGGCGGCAGCAACTTCATGCGCATAGACGTCGAGGTCTTGTGGAGAGCAAGGCCGGCCGAACCATTGCATATTGTTTTTAACAAAGATTTGGACGATCTCGCAGCCGATACTTGTGCCGCGCTGGAGCGCCTTCCAGACTCCGCCGGCCGTGGACATATGCGCGCCGAATTTCATGGGTCTTGAGCCTTCAAGGTCCAACCCACGGAGTCAAGTATCGGCCGCGACGACGCGGCTCAAAGTCACGCCAATAAGGAAGGATGGTTTGCGATTTGCTGGGCAGGTTCGGCTCTTAAGAATGATGAAGGCTGAATTATGCCCCACGACCGCCAGGCGCCGTTCATCGTTGATCATTCACAATCGGCCCTTCCGAGATCGCATCGCAAAAAGAACCTTTGAACAATCCGCCAAATCTGTTTCTATTCTGAATCCGGAATTGGGCTAATCCTGTGATAACACCGTTGTTAGCTGAGAATGAATCCGAGCGGCTGGCAGCCTTACGTCGCTACGATATCCTCGACACACTTCCGGAGATCGCCTTCGACGAATTGACGCGGTTGGCTTCACAAATCTGCGCCACACCCATCGCGCTGATTTCACTGCTGGATGAAGAGCGACAATGGTTCAAATCGCGCGTGGGCCTGGACGCCACCGAAACAGTGCGAGACATCTCCTTCTGCGGCCATGCCATCCTGCAGGACAATTTGTTTGTGGTCGAGGACACACACCGCGACGAACGATTTGTGGGCAACCCTTCGGTTACGGACGAACCGAAAATCCGCTTTTACGCCGGCATGCCACTGGCCACGCCGGACGGCTACAAGCTGGGCACACTGTGCGTTATCGATCGCAAACCGCGCAAGCTGGCGGCTGAAGAGGCGGAGGCGTTGAAAATCCTGACGCGCCAGGTCACCACCCAACTGGAATTGCGCCGACATTTAGTGGAGTTGGCCCGCACCGTGGAGGAGCATAAGCGCACGGAGGACCGGCTCCGCACTTCGGAAGCATTTTACCAAACGCTGGTGGAAACATTGCCACAAAACATTTTGCGCAAAGATGTTCAGGGCCGTTTTACTTTTGCCAACAAAAAATTCTCCCACTCCATCGGCAAGCCGTTGAGCGAAATTTTGGGCAAGACGGATTTTGACTTGTTCCCACCGGAGCTGGCCCATAAGTATCATCGGGACGATCTGCGCGTCATGTCCACGCTGGAAAATCTGGACACAGTCGAGGCGCATCAGACCCCCAGTCGTGAGAAAATGTTCGTGCACGTGATCAAAACCCCGCTTTACGATTCGGTCGGGCGGGTCGTTGGCATCCAGGGAATCTTCTGGGACGTCACGCAACGCAAGAAAATTGAGGAAGCTCTGGCTTATGAGCGAGACCTTTTGCGCGGGCTGCTGGACAATATACCCGACCGCATTTATTTCAAAGATGTCGAATCGCGTTTCCTCCGTTGCAGCACCTCCATGGCGTTGCGGCTGGGTTTGGATGATCCCAAGAAGGTCGTGGGCAAGACCGATTTTGATTTTCACCCCAAGGAACTGGCCCAGGAATTTTATGCCGATGAACAGCGCATTATCCTTACCGGCAAACCGCTCATCAATAAGCTGGAGAAACAGGTTGCCATGGACGGCGGCGAAATCTGGGCTTCCGTCACGAAGGTGCCTATCTACAACCAGAATGGGCATGTGACAGGCATCATCGGCATCTCGCGTGATGTGACCCAGCTCAAGCAAGCGGAGGTGGCGCTGGAACAGGCGCGTGACGCGGCGCTGGAATCGGTGCGGGTGAAATCGCAGTTCCTGGCCAACATGAGCCACGAAATCCGCACGCCCATGAATGCTATTGTGGGCATGACCGGACTGCTCATCGATACCCGGCTCAACCAGGAACAGCGCGAATTTGTGCAAACCATCCGGGATAGCACCGACACACTGCTGGGCATCATCAACGATATTCTGGATTTCTCCAAGATTGAGGCGGGCAAGCTGACCTTCGAGCTTATCGACTTCGAACTGCGCGATGCCGTCGAAAGCACGGTGGAAATGCTGGCCGAGCACGCGCAGAAAAAGGGCATCGAACTGGCCTGTTGGTTCGAGGATGACGTGCCCAATTTTATTCGCGGCGATCCCGGACGATTTCGTCAAGTGCTGGCCAATCTCTTGAGCAACGGCGTTAAGTTTACCGAACGTGGCGAAGTGGTGGTCCACGTCAGCAAGGTGGGCGAAACCGATCGCACGGTCGGGATTCGTTTCGAAGTTACCGATACCGGCGTCGGCATTCCGCTCAGAGCGATGCCGCTAATCTTCAAGGCCTTCACTCAAGGCGATGGTTCGACAACTCGCAAGTATGGGGGCACAGGTCTGGGGCTGACAATTTCCAAACAAATTGTCGAGTTAATGCACGGAGAAATTGGCGTGGAGAGCATAGAAGGCAAGGGCTCGACGTTCTGGTTCAAACTGCCGTTCGCAAAGCAGGCCACAGGAAGGGCGCAGTTATCGGAGTTTGATGCCAGCCATCTTGCTGGTCTGCGCGTTCTGGTAGTGGACGACACGCAGACGTGCCATGGATGCAGCACCGCTGCCCAGATTCTGCATCATCAGCTCGCGCGCTTAAAGATGCTGGCATCGCAGGCGACCAGTGGCGCCAACGCGCTGCAATTGCTCCGAGAAGCTGTGGATGCTGGAAGGGGCTTCGATCTGGTCATTGCGGACATGGACATGGCTGAGATGGATGGATTGACCTTGGCGCAGAATATCAAGTCTCTAACCAGTGCCAAGTGTCACGTGACACCTGACACTGAAGCACCTGGCACGTCACTTGGCGCTCCGCGTTTCATCATCCTGACGTCTTTGGGCCATCGTTTGAGCACCGCCGTCATGCAAGACGCGGGAATCTGCGCCTGCCTCGTCAAACCGGTGCGGCAGTCGCGCTTTTACGACTGCTTGATGGAGGTCATGAGTACGGAATGCGGAGCGCGGAACGCGGAATTGGAAGCTGTTCAGCGTTCTGCCTTCCCCGGTCCGCGTTTGAGGGCCGCCGCGAAAAGGGCGCGCGTTCTTTTGGCCGAAGACAACATGGTAAATCAGCGCCTGGCTTTAAGGCAGTTGCGAAAGCTCGGCTTTAACGCCGACGCGGTCGCCAATGGGGCTGAAGTTTTGCAGGCGTTGGAGCGAATTCCTTATGACATCATTTTGATGGATTGCCAGATGCCGGAAATCGACGGTTACACGGTCACCGAACGCATCCGACAGCGCGAAAAGGATCTTTCCAGCCCGTTCAAATCGGCGCCCTATATCATCGCGCTGACTGCGAACGCGCTACAGGAAGACAGGGATAGGGGATTGGCTGTTGGGATGAATGATTACCTGACCAAGCCGTTGCATCTTGATGACCTGGAAGCGGTGCTCCAACGAGCCCTCTTGACGTTGCGCCCTATGCCCGCGGAACGCGAAACGCCGGACACGGAACCGAGTGTGTTGGACCCGGCCATCATTGCGGGATTGCGGGAACTGCGGGAGCCGAACCAACCGGACCCATTGTGCGAATTGATTGAGCTCTTTCTAAGAGACGCCCGACCGCGAATCCGGACGATGGAGACCGCGCTGGACGAGCAGAATCTTCCCATCCTCGGCTCAGCGGCACACACCCTCAAAGGTAGCGCCAGCAACCTTGGGGCGCGGCATCTTGCCAGTCTTTGCGCCATCCTTGAAAAACAGGCAAAAGCCGGGGAAGCGGCTGAAGCGGCAAATATTCTGCTGGAGTTGAAGGGTGAGTTTCAACAAGTGGAAAGAACGCTCCTGGCGGAAATGCAAAAATAGCCCGCCAAACGGGTATGGGCACTGAAATCGCCATACCCTTCGACGTCCCTGCGCAAGTCCTGCTGGTCGAGGACGACCCTAAACTGCAGGAAGTTTTGGCCGAAGACCTGGCCGAAGATAATGTGGAATTGACCGGCGCACCCAGCGCAATGGAGGCATTGCGACTGATTCGCCAGAGCAAATTTGATCTCATCCTGCTGGATTTGGGCTTGCCGGAGTTAAATGGTTTTGAAGTGCTGAAGGAACTAAAAAACCTTCCCGCCGCACAGCAAGTCCCCGTCATCGTTCTGACAGCCTGGAACCGCACCGCCGCCAAGTTGCGTGCCTTCGAGATGGGAGCCGTAGACTACGTGACGAAGCCATTTGAAGCGGTCGAACTGCGTGCGCGAGTCCGATCCACCTTGAAGGCCAAACGCCTCCAGGATCAACTCACGCGAACCAACCGCGAGTTGAATGCCGCCCGCGTTGCCGCTGAGGAAGCCACCCGCGCCAAGTCGGACTTCCTCGCCAATATGAGCCACGAAATCCGGACTCCTATGAATGGGGTTATTGCGATGACCGGACTATTGTTGCAAACCGAGTTGCATCCGGAGCAACGAGACTTCGTGGAGACGATTCGCACCAGTGGCGAGTCGTTGCTGACGATCATCAACGACATCCTCAATTTTTCCAAAATCGAGTCAGGTAAGCTGGAACTGGAGCAGCGGCCGTTGAACCTGCAGGTGTGCATCGAAGACGCGCTGGACGTCTTGGCCGCCAAGGCGGGGGAGAAGAATTTGGACCTGGTCTATGCGATCGACGATGCCACTCCAGGCTACGTCGTCGGGGACATCACGCGCTTGCGTCAAATCCTGGTAAACCTGGTTGGCAACGGGATCAAGTTCACCTCCAGGGGAGAAATTGCCATTGAAGTAAGATCCAAACCGTTGGCGGGAGAAGCCTCCTCTGGCGCGGTTTCGGGGGCGATACCCTCCGAGTCCGATTCTTCCCCAGCCAACCCATGGTGGGAAATTCAATTTGCGGTGCGCGATACGGGCATTGGCATTCCGCCGGACCGGTTGCATCGTTTATTTCGCTCCTTTAGTCAGGTGGATAGTTCGATCGCACGGCGGTATGGCGGCACAGGGCTGGGGCTGGCCATCAGTAAGGGACTGGTAGAATTGATGGGGGGCAAGATTTGGGTCGAAAGCACCGAAGGCCAGGGCTCCACGTTCGTCTTTGTCCTGACGATGCAATCGGCGTCTCCTTCCGACGCCGTTATCTCCCGAACGCCACATCCGCAATTGGCCGGCTTGCGATTGTTGGTCGTGGATGATAATACAGCCCTCCGCCACTCTCTTTGCAATCAGGTGCAAAAATGGGGAATGATAGCTCGTGATGCTGCAAACAAAGAACAGGCGCTGGAGTGCTTTCGCACGGAACATATCGACCTCGTCGTGCTGGATATGCAGATGCCGGGGATCGATGGCAGCGCGTTAGTCAAAGAAATCCGGCTTCTGCCACAAGCGCAATCGTTACCGATCATTGCCACGAATTCCGTGGGCGCTGGAACAACCGAGATATCATCCGTGGCCAGTGATAAGATCCGTGAGGCGCCACTTGTCAGCGGTTATTTGAATAAGCCCATCAAGGCGGCACAACTGCAGGCTAGCTTGCTTCAGGCCTTTTCAGGAGCGAAACCACTCGGGCAAAAGATCCCTGGCGCTGGCAGCAAACTGGATTCCTCGCTGGCCAAGCGCTTGCCGCTGCGGCTATTACTCACGGATGACAATGTCATCAACCAAAAAGTGGCCTCTCGTCTGCTTCAGCAAATGGGCTATAAGGCTGATATTGCCAACAATGGCCTGGAAGCGATTCGGGCGTTGGAACGGCAACCCTATGACATGATTTTTATGGATGTTCAAATGCCAGAGTGCGATGGCCTGGAGGCCACCCGCCGCATACGGCAGCGACAACAGGAGTCGCCGCCGCATCCTCATTTCCGTCAACCCATTGTCATCATTGCGATGACCGCCAACGCGATGCAGGGTGACAAGGACAAGTGTGTTGCTGCTGGCATGAATGATTATGTTTCAAAGCCCGTGCGACCAGAAGTGCTGCAGGCGACGATTGAGCGTTTCGGTCCCACCTTGACCCTTCCTGTCAGTGATTCGGCTACTTCAGCGGCAAATATTTCCCATGAAAATGTGACGTGCCACGTGGCACCTCGCAACCTGACACCCGAGACTCGCAACCAAGAACCGCCTGTGGATATGGAGCGGCTCGTGGAATTCTGCGGTGGAGTCGAAAGCCAGGCTGAAATCGTCGATCTGTATTTGAAGCAAACCACCGAGCAACTGGAGCAGATCGCCGCAGCTTCTAAAGAGGGCAATGCGACCCGGATGTCGCGCGTGGCTCATAGTTGCGCCGGGGCCAGCGCCACATGTGGCATGACCGTGATTGTGCCTTTGCTCCGGCAGCTCGAACGCGTCGCTGCTGAGGATGATCTGGTTGCCACGCCCGAACTCATTAAATCGATTGAGGTCGAATTCGCGCGCATCAAAGCATTCCTGGAGAATTCAGCGTGCGGAATTCAGAATTCCGAATCCGACAGCAAGGCCGCCTAGCCTCAACCAAGTTTTATGAAGAAAATACTCATCGTTGAAGACGACCCGATCGTGGCTCATATCTACAAGAGCCGCCTGGAAAAGGAAGGCTACGAGGTGGAGGTGTCGCCGGATGGGCAGAGCGGATTCTATCGGATACACGAATTCCGCCCGGACGCGGTCTTGTTGGACTTGATGCTGCCGAAAATGAACGGTGTGGAGATTTTGAAAAAGATTCGCGCACAATCGCAGTTCTCCAAAACGCCTATCATCGTCTTTACCAATGCCTATGTGCCGAATATGATTCATGAGTCGTTTCAGGCCGGGGCAAGTCAGGTCTTCAATAAGGCCACGCTTACGCCGCGCCAAATTATCGACGCCATTCACAACGCCATTTTCTTTGCAGCGAGTCCTTTGTCGGCGGGCGGCTCATCCAGGTCCACTCGCGCTGAGCGGGACACTCCAGACCCGGATGACGATCCTCCCGGCGGCGGAGGTGGACCGCCTTTTCATAGTGACGGCACCACATGCGAAGGTGATTCTTCCTCGGCCGCTACAGCCGGTCACCATGCGGTGGCGAGCGACTTTCAAAACAGCGCATCTTTCTTGAAGCCGTCGGATGCGGATCCGGCCCACGATTCGGAATTCCAGTCGGAGTTGTTCCAGACCTTTATGGAGGCCGCCCCGGAGACCCTTGCGGTCTTGCGCAGGACGATGCAGGACTTCAGCAAAACGCAGGATGAAGCCAATCGGATGCCTCATCTGCTGGAGCTCTATCGCAAGATCCACGCCCTGACGGGCAGCGCCGGCATTGCGGGATTGCATAAAATTTCGCAAATTGCGGCGGCGCTGGAAGTCTTGCTGAAGGAGCTTTACGAAAAGCCAAAGAACATCAATGCGTCCACCTTACGCACGGTGGCCCATTCCATTGATTTTATCGCGGAACTGATAAGCAAAGGAGCGGATAGCGACCTGATCGACTCCAATTCCATTAGCATTCTGGTGGTGGATGACGAAATCCTCTCGCGCAGGGCGGTGACCTATGCGTTGGAAAAGGCGGGGCTTAAATCGGTGAGTGTCGAAGAGGCGCAGACCGCCTTAAACCTGGCTACGGAAGGCACGTTCGATCTGATTTTCCTGGATGTGCAGATGCCCGGTATGGATGGGTTTGAACTTTGCACGAGGATTCGGGCGACCCCGACCAACAAGACGACGCCGGTTATTTTTGTGACGAGCCTCACCGATTTCAAGAGCCGCGCTCGGTCCAGCTTGAGCGGTGGATCGGACTTGATCGCCAAGCCGTTCATGTTTATCGAACTGAGCGTCAAGGCTCTGACCTATGTGCTTCGTGGCCGATTGGCCAGGAAGAATGTTTCGGCCGCCGCTTGAATGATGTGACCTTTGTCACTTGGCCACCTGACACCTGAATAGCTCCTTCCACAAATAACGTTGAATCCCCCTGCCGGTGCTTGAATGATTGAGGGGTGAATCGTGCCCGGGCTTCCGTCATCAAAGATCTGATTTTGGTAGGTGGTGGGCATTCACACGTCGCGGTGCTTAAGAGCTTCGGCATGCGGCCTCTGCCTGGAGTGCGTCTCACGCTGATTTCCAAGGATGTTTCCACGCCCTATTCCGGCATGCTGCCCGGTTTTGTGGCTGGGCACTATTCGTTTGAAGAGGCGCATATTGACCTCCGCCCGCTCTGCCAGTTCGCTGGCGCAGCTCTTTATGCCGATAGCGTCATTGGAGTGGACCTTGCCAATAAGCGCGTGCTCTGCGCGCATCGTCCCGCAGTGAGCTTTGACTTGCTTTCGATCAACATCGGGTCGACACCGCGAGCGGACAATGTTCCGGGTGCTGCCAAGTATTCGTTGCCGGTCAAACCTATCGATCGCTTTCTAAAGGGCTGGGAACGGTTCGTTGCACAAGTGTTGCAAAGCGGCAAACTTAAACTTGTGGTGGTGGGCGGCGGTGCTGGCGGAATTGAACTGACGCTGGCGACACGACATCGACTGCAAACGCTGTTGGAACAATACAAGGCTCAGTGCCAACTTGAATTTCACATCGTTACCGCGACCGACAAAATCCTTCCCACCCATAGCCCTGGTGCGCAGAGAAAATTCGAACGCATCCTGTGCGAACGCGATATCCGGGTTCATCTCAATCATCGGGTCGTCGAGGTTGACCAGCGCGTGATGCACTGTAAACCGGGGCAGCCTGTGACTTACGACGTGGCTTTCTGGGTCACCAATGCGGCACCGCCGCCGTGGATTGCGCAATCTGGCCTTCAAACCGACGCAGAAGGATTCATCGCGCTCAACGACTGTTTGCAATCCGTGTCTCATCCTTTCGTGTTTGCCGCTGGCGATGTCGCGGCCGTCAAAAACCATCCGAGTCCAAAATCCGGTGTCTTTGCTGTGCGGCAAGGGCGGCCACTTGCGAAAAATCTACGCCTTGCGCTGGGAGGAAAGCCGCTCCAACAGTTTGTCCCGCAAAAACAGTTTCTCAGCCTCATCAGCACGGGAAACAAATACGCGGTTGCTTCACGAAGTTGGTGGGCCCTGGAAGGGGAGTGGGTCTGGCGATGGAAGGACTGGATTGATCGACGGTGGATGCGGCAGTATCAGCACCTGCCCGAGATGGTCCCCCCGGCCGAAGTCGCAGTTCCCGAACCGCTGGCTGGGCCTGAAGCACTCAAAGAGCTTTCCACGATGGCCGAACGTTGCGGGGGATGCGGAGCCAAAGTTGGAAGCGACATTCTTACACGAGTGATGCAACGGCTTTCCCTAGTGGAACGCGATGATGTCTTGATCGGTTTACGTTCTCCGGACGACGCAGCGGCCATCGCAGTTCCTCCAGGCATGGTCAGCATTCAAACCGTGGATTTCTTCCGATCGTTTATCAATGACCCTTATGTCTTCGGCGCGGTCGCGGCCAACCACAGCTTGGGAGATATCCTTGCCATGGGAGCGCTGCCCGTGTCGGCCCTGGCCATTGTCACAGTTCCGTATGGGCTCGAAGCGAAAGTCGAAGAGCAACTTTATCAGGTGATGTCAGGAGCCGTTCGAGTTTTGGCGGAGCACAACACGGCTTTGGTAGGTGGCCACACCGCCGAAGGCCCCGAACTGGCATTCGGACTTGCAGTCCACGGCGTTGCTGATCCGAAGAAGCTTTTGCGCAAAGGGGGTATGCGGGCGGGCGATTGCTTAATCCTGACCAAGCCGCTTGGCACCGGCGCACTCTTTGCCGCGGACATGAGGGGGAAGGCAAAGGGAAAATGGATCCAGACTGCCCTCACATCCATGCTGCAATCCAACCGCGAGGCGTCACAATGTTTTTTGCGGTATCAGGCGACTGCATGCACGGATGTTACCGGCTTCGGTTTGCTGGGGCATCTGGTAGAAATGGTGAAAGCTTCATCAGCTCACGTGGAACTCTCGCTTCCAAATCTCCCGCTCCTGGATGGGCTTTTAGAGGTGATGGGAGCGGGAATTGTGAGTTCTCTGCAACCGCAGAACTTGAGACTTCGACGTGCTATCCGCAACCTGGAAGAGGTGACCAACCAGGAGCGATACCCAATCCTGTTTGATCCACAGACGGCTGGCGCTCTTCTGGCCAGTGTGCCCGGCGGGCGTGCGGAATCCTGCCTGGCAGAGCTCAGGAGCGCCGGCTATTTGCAGGCAGCCATTGTGGGAGAGGTAAAAACGCCATCGGAGGATCTGCCGCCCGTTTCGGTGAAGTGTTAATTGGTCGCTCTACGAAGGACGCCTCACGACCCACTACCGCGTTTGCAGACATCGAAAGCGGCCCTGATGCCAGTCACCAGTGCATTCACTCGCGTGGACAAGGAAAAGTCGGAGGGCGCTTCCAACGTGTAGCTTACCGGTGTCTTGTAGTGGACCAGGTAAAATGCCTCTGGCCAATCGGGCCGCTTCATCAAATCCGGGTTGGCGCAGATAATTCCATTGCTGGCGGGCCGTCCTTCGATCACCGGCGAAGTATTGATTGGGCAAACCTCCTTGACCTTATCGATAATGGCGTCGGATATCGAAGGCTTTAGCTCCGGGTTCAGCTCATACAGATAGAAGCCGCTCGACTCCCAATCCTCGTGGAGGAGAAGCGTCACGTCGAAACGAGGCTGGTGATTGAGCCAGGCCACGTGCGCGCGGACCAACTCCGTTTTGGGCGAACGATAGTCGCGGTTCAAATCCATCCCGTCTTCGTTCTCGCGTCGGCTGAGAAGAAATCCACCTGGGTTGAGGCAGGGAATAATCCAGAAGCCCAAATCGTCCGGCCATTGATTCTGCTGAAACAATTTCAAGATGGCGAGCGGACCCGCAGGCTCGTCGCCATGGATGCCGCCGGAAAGATAGATTTGCCTCTGAGTTGTGCGGGCTGCACCGGCCTTTGCGGTGTGCGAGCCGCGCGGACCTAACCGCCGAAACGCCGGCAGAGCATTCTTTTCCGAAACCCTCAGCGGGTCGCGTTCCCAGCCGGTGGTGGCAGCGAGTTGTTCGATGTCATAGAGCACCTGGGTGATGTTGATGGTTTCCCCTTTGTAGGCATCCACGTTCAATCCGAGGCGTTGCATGAACAAACGGCTGATGGGCAGGCGGAGCAGCTACGCTGCCTCAATGGGCTGCGCCTCAATCGCCTGGTCTTGATCGGAGAAATCATGTTTGTCCCAGCTGGGATCCAGTCCCAGGTCCTTGAGCATCTGCAGGTCCTTTTCGACCGGCTGATTGAGCGTCGTCAGGAAATTGCCCACCATCAGGGCGCTGGCACCCGCCATGAAGACCATGCTTTGCATGTCGCGCAGGTTCACGGAGCGTCCGCCAGCGATCATAATTTCCTGACGAGGCAAAATGAACCGGAAGCATGCGATGGTCTTGAGGATCTCCAGCGGCGGCAGGGGCGGCATGTTTTCGAAAGGCGTGCCTTTGATTGGATTGAGTATGTTGATCGGAACGACGTTCGCGCCCAGCTCTTTCAACGCAAAAGCGAGGTCGCACCGGTCTTCGCGCGTTTCGCCCATCCCAATGATGCCGCCAGAGCAAATCTTGATGCCGGCCTTTTTTAAGTAGCCGATGGTCTCGATGCGATCCTGGTAACTGTGCGTCGTGCAGTGGTTTGGGAAAAACCGTTTCGAACTTTCCAGGTTGTGGCCGTAGCATTCCAGTCCGGCCTCTTTCAGCCGGTCGGCCACCTTCTGGCTTTTGATCAGGCCAAGGGAGGCGTCGGGCCGGGTCTTGCCGCTCCTGGCCAGATCACCAATGCGTTCGCACACTTCGTCGAGCATCGGTCCCTCCTTGAGTCCTCTCCAGGCAGCCACAAGGCCGACCGCCGTGACGCCATTTTTGCTTGCTTCCTCTGCTGCGTCCAACACGGGTTGGGGATCCACGAACCCGTAGCGTGGAGAATCGGTCTGGTAGGCGGCTGATTGCGCGCAGAAGCTGCAATTCTCCGAACAGGCGCCTGCCTTGGCGTTCACAATGGAGCAGAGATGAATCTTGTTGCCCTTAAAATGCTCTCGGAGGCGATTGGCCCAGGCCATCAAGTCGAAGATATCCACCGAGCTTTCCAATTCAAAAAGCCAGCGCGCCTCGTCGGGAGTGATATGGCCACCATCGAGAATGCGCTGGCCCAACACCGCAAGGCGGTCATGATTAGTGAAATCAACGGACTGTATGCTCATGGCCCAAAGCGTAATAGCCGAGAGGATTTGTGCAAGCATTCTGCGGTTATGTGCTGTGGCATTGTCGAGCACTCGCGCCTGGCGCAAAGCCGTTGCGAAGCCGCACTGCAAAAATCAAAATTTAATGGTTGGCCAAAAAGAGGGGGTCTGCTAATGTGTATTTGAACCCAGTTCAAAGGTTTGCGGATCGATCAGATTTGTCATGAGAAAGTTCAGTTTCCATTTGTGCAGCGGCTTGTTCTTTGCAACGGCAGTTCGTTGCATGGCCCTTCGAGATAATAAACCTTCTGTGCCCAGAGACAATCGGGTCAGGGCTTCATAGCGAGAGGTCAGTCAGCTTTTGTTTTTTCCATCAGTCACCGAATCGGGATCGCGAATTGTAACAAATGTGTAAACTATGAAGCTAATATCCAAGTATGGCTCGTTTTTTGTGATGGCGTGTCTGGCGTTTCTCTTGCCCAGCCAAGCTGCGGTGAATGTCAACATCAACTTCGGCGCCACAAATTGGAAATATATCCTTGGCACGCAGGAAGCGTCGTCCCCGATGGATGCCTGGCGGGCGACCAACTTCAACGACTCGGCTTGGAATCCAGCCACGGCGCCTGTCGGTTACGCCGCACCGCCGAATGACCCGGCGGGATGGGAAGCATCCATTGTCACGACGATACCCAGCAGTGGAGTGGGGAACTATCTTACCGCTTACTTCCGCCGCCCTTTTGTGATCACCAATAAGAACGAGATTGCGCAATTAAACCTTTCCTTGCGAGTGGATGATGGATTTGTCGCCTGGATCAATGGTACGTCCGTCGGAACTAACAACGCCCCGGCTGCGCCCTGGCCCTACAATGTCGGCTCGGCAACCGCGATTACCGAAGGGACGGAAGTGACATTTACGATTTCACCCAGTGTGCTTGTCGATGGAAACAATGTCCTGGCAGTTCAAGTTTTCCAGGCAGGTACCAACAGCAGTGACTTGCTGATGGACGCGACCCTGTCGTCCACGGTGGACACACAGGCACCCTTCGTAATCAATACGGAGCCGGTACAGGGCGCAACTGTCAGGGACCTGACTTTCATCGGGATAACGTTCGATGACAATGTCACGGGCGTAAACGCGGCCGACCTGCTTATCAACAACGTCGCGGCCACGAACATGACCGGCATCTCACCGAGGGAATATATTTTCACCTTCCCGCAACCGCCGACGGGCGTAGTCAATGTCGCCTGGGCATCGGGTCACGGTATCACCGATTTGGCAGCCACTCCCAATGCCTTTGCCGGCGGAAACTGGACCTACACTCTGCATACCAATCTGGGGCCCGGCACAGTGGTGATTTCCGAGTTCATGGCCGACAATGAGAACGGCATTCGCGACGAAGACGGCACGAGATCGGATTGGATTGAAATTTACAATCCCGGGCCGGCCGACATGAATCTGGGTGGCTGGTTTCTCACCGACACAACCAATAATCCAACCGTATGGCGCTTTCCTGCCATCACTCTGGGAGCAAACAAATACCTGTTGGTTTGGGCATCCGAAAAGAACCGAACGAATCCCCTCGCACCCTTGCACACAACCTTCAGGCTCAACAACGATGCGGGGAGTTATCTGGCGTTGCTCGATCCGCAAACGAACGTGGTGTCGGCGTTTGTCTCGTACCCGGCGCAGTTCAACGATATTTCCTATGGACGCGATCGTGTTGATCCTAACCTGCTGGGTTACTTTACAACGCCTACTCCAGGTGCGGAAAATACTCTCGGTGGTCCAGGCTTCGCACCCGAACCGGGGCTTTCTCTCGAAAGCGGGGTTTACACGAACAGCTCCTTAACCCTGACCATAACCGTGCCACCGGGGGCGACCGTGGTGTACACTCTGAATGGCGCGCTGCCCACCAATGGTTCACCGGTTTACTCTTCACCGCTGACCTTGGCCACGAATGTGACCGTCAAAGTGCGCGCGCTAAAGGCTGGTTTGTGGCCCAGTCCCGTCCTGGCGCGAACGTTTGTTTTTCTCGATGCGACAACGCGGGATTTTAGTTCCAATCTGCCCATTCTGATCCTTAGCAGTGAGGGGCGCGCCATTGCTGGGCAGGTTCAGCCTGGCGCACCCCGGACCAAGGGAACATTCGTCGTTTTTGATACGTTCCGGGGACGCAGTTCCGTCCGAAGAAAGCCTGACTTTCAAGGACCAGCGGAGTTTGAGATCTTTGGTCAAACTTCGGCCGGATTTGCCAAGATGCCTTACAACATAGAAATCCAGGACGAGTTGGGGAATGACAAGGCGGAATCCATTCTCGGTATGCCAGCGGAGGCAGACTGGAAGCTTCGAAATCCGCACTCCGATAAATGCCTGATGAATGATTTCCTTGCCTATGAACTCTTCGATCAAATGGGCAACTATTCCGTGCGCCGCAAATTTGTCGAAGTATTCGTTGATTCAGGTGGTGGCCGACTTACTTATCCGGGCGATTACGTGGGAGTGGAAGTCTTCCTGGAAAAAATCGAGCGTGGCGATGACAGAGTCAACATCGCCAGACTGAATCCCGGCGATACCAATGAACCCGCCATTAGTGGTGGATACATGTTCAAACGCGACAAGCCGAGTGCCGGGGACCTCGACTTCAGCACGCCTATAGGCACGCCGTTCAAGTTGCACGAGCCAAAGCCTCGGGAGGTCAATAACAGCGTAAATCATCCCCAGGTGCAATGGCTCCGCCGCTACCTGGGTTTCTACGAAACGGCGGTCAACGCCGCCAACTGGACCACGGCGACGGGGACGAACCATTACTCTCACTACATCGATGTGGACTCGTTTGTCGATAACCACTGGGTCACGGAGTTTCCCAAGCAGATCGACGGATATCGCATCAGTAATTTCTTCGCAAAGGATAGGAACGGCAGAATCAAAAACATTCCCATTTGGGACTGGAACCTTTCCTTCGGCAACGCCAACTATCTGGATGGCGGACACACCAATCTCTGGTATTACAACCAAATTGGCGCAGGCGATCACGTGTGGCTGCGCCGCCTGGTAGGTTCTGCTGCTCTCCCCAACAGTGGTGGCGACCCGGATTTTATCCAAAAGATTATCGATCGCTGGGGCGTTCTCCGAACCAACATCATGAATGGGGACCGATTGGTCGCTCGGATCGATGAGATCGCGACACTTCTCACCGAAGCGGCGGCAAGGAATTTCACCAAGTATGTTTACCTTAATGTCAATCACTGGCCAAATCCGGACGGTCTCAGGAACGGTGACGCCTCCATTCCCACCACCTCGACTCAGCAGCGCAATTGGGACGTTGATTATGAGCAGCCTACCTATGCCGCCATCATTTCCGAAATGAAGAAGTGGACAAGCGGCCGCTATAACTGGATTGATTCAATCTTCCCGTTAGCTCCGACCTTCAATCAAAATGGCGGCACTATCCAGGCGGGTTTCTCTTTGGCGATGGCCGCTCCCGCGGGGACTATCTATTATACGCTGGATGGCAGCGATCCACGGCAGGCTCAGGCCAACGGCGCAGTGGCCGCTGGCGCCCAGACCTATGCCGGACCAATCACTCTGAACGGCAACACCCGTGCCTTCGCCCGTGCGCGCAACGGAACGGTCTGGAGTCCGCCCACCATTGCTACCTTCGTGGTTCAAACGCCCAAGCTCGTCATCACCGAGATCATGTACCATCCACAAAATCCGGCGATCGGCAGCATCTACACGGACGAGGATTTCGAATACATCGAGGTCAAAAACATCGGAGCGACTCCACTTAATCTAAATCGTTTCCGGATCAGTGGGGGCATCGACTTTGATTTTCCGAACATCTCGTTGGGCGCGGGATCGAACATTGTGATCGTGGCCAACCAGGCTGCCTTTCAGTCGCGTTACGGCGCCGCGATTCCAATCGCAGGCGTCTTCTCCAACCGGCTCGATAATGCGGGCGAACGGCTCATCCTCGAAGGTCCTATGCGCGAACCGATCCTGGATTTCTCGTATGACGACGATTGGTATCCGATCACCGACGGCTCGGGCTTCTCGTTGGTGGTGGTGAATGAAAATGCTCCCTTGCAGAATTGGGGCCAGAAGACCCATTGGCGTGCCAGTGGCTCCTTAAACGGTTCTCCTGGTCAAAACGACCCGGCCCCACCAGCGATTCAGCAGGTCATCATCAGTGAGGCTCTGACACACAGCGACCCACCTGGCCCGACTAATGACGTGATCGAGTTGCGCAACCTCTCGGGCGCTGTGGTGAATATCGGCGGCTGGTTCCTATCGGATGATTTCAACACGCCCAAGAAATACCGCATTCCGGCCGGCACCACCATAGCCGCCGGTGGGTTCCGTACTTTTAGCGAAACGGATTTCAATGTAAGCGGGGGTGTTAATATCCCCTTCTCCCTTAGCTCACTGGGCGATGAAGTGTATTTGTTCGCCGGAGATGCCAACACCAATCTCATCGGTTACTTCCACGGATTTGAATTCGGAGCGCAAAAGAATGGAGTGACCTTCGGGCGGCACGTCACCAGTGTGGGTGAAGAGCACTTCGTGTCCGAGGTTGCCAACACCCTCGGCGGCGCTAACTCCGGACCGCTCATCGGACCGGTGGTCATCAACGAGTTCATGTATCGGCCGCCGGACGTTTTGACGAACGGCGCTTACTGGAACAACACCGAAGACGAATACATTGAGCTCTACAATCGCAGCGCTTCACCTGTGAATCTGTTCGACTCCAGTCGTCCTTCCAACACGTGGAAACTCGACAAGGCTGTTGAATTCACTTTCCCGACGAACACGACGATTCCGGCTGGCGAATTCTTGCTGGTAGTCAACTTCGATCCGGTGCGCGAGCCGGCTCAACTGACGGCGTTCCGCTCCAAATACAACATTCCGGGCACGATCCCGATCCTTGGCCCGTACGGTGGCAATCTGAGCAACGGGGACGAGGCGATTGCGCTCTATATGCCCGATAACCCCGTGACCTCTGGTCCGGATTTCGGCACGGTGCCTCAAGTGTTGGTCGAGGAAATTCGCTATGCCGATAGTTCGCCCTGGCCGCCGGCTGCTGATGGAGTGGGTGCCTCTCTCCACCGCCGCGTGGCTTCGGCCTATGGCAATGATCCGACCAACTGGGTCGCGGCAACAAGAACCCCGGGAGCGGCCTCTCCCTCCGGTGGGATTGCTCCGGAAGTGACAGCCCATCCGACGAATAAAACGGCTATAGCGCAGAACGCCGCTAGTTTCAGCGGGGCGGCCACTGGGCCGAATCTGACGTATCAATGGCGCTTCAATGGAGAGAATCTCATTGGTCAAACGAATACCACGCTGACGATACCCAACGCACAGCCCTCGCATGCGGGCCAATATCAATTCCTGGTCTTCAACCCAGCCGGTTCTGCCGCCAGCAGCAATGCCACACTAACAGTGCTGGTCGCAGCCAACATCCTCCAGCAACCAACCAATCTGACCTTGCGCGCGACCAACGGTCCCGCCAACTACGGTCAGACCTTCACCAATGCCACCTTCTCCGTGGTGGCCAGCAGTAGTTCGTCCATTAGCTATAAGTGGCGCCGCGGTGGCGTGGAAATTCCGGGCGCCACCAGCAGTGTTCTTGTCATCAGCAATGTCACGTTGGCCGACGAAGGGTTTTACGACGTTGTGATTACCGACAGTGTAGGCCCGATCACCAGTGCGGCGGCCCGTCTGACCGTGCTGATCAGTCCCTTGATCACCCAGCAGCCATTAGGTTTGACGGTGGCGGCTGGAGCCAGCGTAAGCTTTACCGCTTCAGCCAGGGGCAATCCGTTGCCGTTCGGCTATCGTTGGCGGCGCAATGGAATTCTCCACACGTTCATTTCGACCAATCAAACGAACTCCACGCTTACGCTTAATAATGTGTCCAACCTGAACGCCGGCGCCTGGACGGTGGTTATCACAAATCAGGCCACTACCACTGGCGTCATCAGCACCAACGCGTTCCTGACGGTGGTGACGCCGCCAACCAATCAGACGGTGCCGGTGGGCGGAACGGCCACATTCAGGGTCTTTGCCACCAACGCCCCTGGTTCGTTCCCAGCCTATCAGTGGCGCTTTAACAACGTGGATATTTCCGGCGCCACTACCAACTTTTATTCGGTGACGAATGTGCAGCAATCGCATGTAGGCACCTACAGCGTCGTGGTCACCGCTACAAACGTTCCGACACCAGCCCCAGCTGCTTTTTCGGCAACGCTGGGATTGCCTGGGTCATTCCCGTTCCTCAGCAATCCGGAGGTGCTGGCCGACGGCGCGTTTCGAGCACGGTTTGAGGAAGGGGCTGTCGGTCAGACCTATGTGATCGAGCGATCCGCGGACCTGGCGACGTGGGTCGCCTTGACGAACCTGAATTACAATGGCAGCCCGGTTTCCTTTGTGGATCCGGGAAGCACTAATGCCAGCGCAACGAACCGATTCTACCGGGCGCGCGAGGCGCAGTAGCTGCGCAGGCGAATCAATCGTCATCAGGCCCTGCCGATCAGGATGCCCGACGATGCTGGGGTTGAGGACTCAAATCCTCAGCCCCTGGATCGAGTCTTGCCGGAATGGTCATTGCTTGAGGTTGTTTCTCGAAACTCAAGCCTTTCAACACGCGCGCCTCACAATAAGCCCTGATACGCGAGCCACAATGCGCGATAATACTTCATCACCCGGACCGGATCTTTGCTTTCTGGAATCTCCGCCAGGCAATAACCGGTAAAACCAATCCCGTTCAACCGCGCGAGCAGTTTGCGAAACGGGTACTCCTCCAGAAACAGGTCGCGCATGTGAACGGTAAGGATTTTGTCCTTCACCAGATTGAAATTATGGTCGAAGCCTTCCCCATCGAGATCGGTCTGGTTTGAGTTCCAGCAAACGCCGACATTCCTGTGGTCAGCCACGTTGATAATGGTTTTGATGTTCGGCAACAATGACGTTCCGCTGCCGTGCACCTCGAGTCGGATTTCGACCCCCTGACTGTCTCCAAACTCGCCCAGTTCCCGCAGCGATCTCCCAATCTGTTCCAGTGTCTTTTCCTTCGGCACTTCCCTGGGCAAGCCGTTGGGCCGCACTTTGACTCCCGATGCGCCTACATCGTGAGCGAGCACGATGTATTGCCTGGTGGCCTCGATATCCTTTTTGAGCCGGGCCGGATCGGGGGTGTGATAATCAAACGCGCTGCCTAATCCCATCAGCGCCACGTTCGAATCGGCAAAACGCCTTTTTACGTCTTCGCGCTGGGTTTTGCTCAGGTCCACTTCCACTCTGTGCGCGTGCGTGGTGCGCAGTTCCACTCCTTCAAACTTCGCTTCCTGGCAATTCTGGATGATGGTCGCGATGTCCCAATCCTTGGCGAGGTTGTACGTGACCGTGCCAAGTTTCATCTGCGGCGCTTTGATGAGAAAGTTCGGGGAGGATGTCGCCGGTTGGGCTGCAAAGACGGCTGGCGGCAAAAGACCCGCAACGCCGGCACCGAAACCGGCCGTCATCAGAAAACGTCGTCGGTTGGTTTTCATGTGATGAATCAGTTTGCCAGGTTGACTAGGGACGAATGCTGACTTTCTCGATGCTTCAAGTGCGGTGTCGTGGATTTCCAGTCGTGATTGTTCTGTCCGTCGATGATCAGCGCTTTCATGGGCGCGCCGATCGAGACCGGCAATAGGAGCAGGAGGCAAATCGCGGCCTTGCAGAAGCTGGAGCGCATGCCTTCGGAGATACACCGATTCTGGCGGCCAATCAATAGTGCAGTTCGCAGCTTCGTTGGTTGGCAGCGGAGAGGCGACAAACCATTTGAAGTAAAGTGGTGTGGCGGCTAATGTCACTTCGCTTTATGGCTGACAATTCTCAAGGGCCGGGAATGACCTGGCTGATCTTCGCGTTGATGACCGTGGTTTCGTGGGGCGTCTATGGAGTATTTCTGCACACCGGCCAAACGAACATGGGGGGTGATCCTGCGGTGGCTCGATACAAGGCATTTCTATTTGTGGGTTTGGCCTACTTCCTGACGGCAGTTCTGGCGCCGCTGGTGTTGCTGATGATGAAAGGAGCCGCGTGGAGCGATTACAATGGCAGGGGAATGCTCTGGTCGTTAGTGGCAGGAATCGTCGGGGCGATTGGAGCCTTCGGCGTGCTTCTGGCCTTCGGGGCGGGCGGCAAGCCAGGTGTCGTGATGTCAATTGTGTTCGCGGGCGCGCCGGTGGTGAATGCCATTTACTCGCTCTACCTGCACCCGCCTGCCGGCGGGTGGTCGAAAGTCCCGTTGCCATTCTTTCTCGGCATTTTGCTTGCGGCATTGGGTGGATTTTTAGTCACTTACTTCAAGCCGGCCATTCCGCCCGCCAAACCGAAGAGCGCTGCGGCCCACCCGGCGCCAGCCAGTCCGAACATCCGTTAGGAATTTATCATGCCCGAGGTTTTTCCGCGCCGGCTGACGATCGTGAACAGCCAAATCGATCAATTGCGGGCATTGCTCGGCGCGATTTTTCCAGGAAACCAGTTTTATGCCAAAAAACTCCAAGCGGTGCAGGCGCCTCAGAAGATCGCCAATCTGAATCAGTTTACTGAGAAGGTGCCGTTCACGACCAAGCAGGAATTGACCAGCGACCAGCAGGCCAACCCGCCTTACGGCAGCAACCTCACTTTTCCTCTGGAGCGCTACACACGCTGTCACCAAACCAGCGGCACTGCGGGCGCACCATTGCGGTGGCTCGATACACCCGAGAGTTGGAATTGGATGCTGGCCAGTTGGGAACGGGTTCTCCGCGCTGCTGGCTCAACACCTGCCGACCGGATCTTCTTCGCCTTTTCCTTTGGACCCTTTTTGGGCTTCTGGTTGGCGTTTGAAGCGGCCTTGCGCATCGGATGCCTCTGTTTGCCAGGAGGCGGCTTGAACAGTGCCGCCCGGCTTCGCGCTATTCTGGATCAAGGCACCACGATTCTTTGTTGCACGCCGACGTATGCGATTCGCCTGGGTGAAGTTGCTGCGGACGAAAAAATCGATCTAACGGCCTCGCAAGTGAGGATCATTTTGGTTGCCGGCGAACCAGGCGGAAGTATTCCCGCCACGCGCGCTCGCATCGAAGAGCTTTGGCCGGGCGCCCGCGTGTTCGACCATCATGGCATGACAGAAACGGGTCCGGTCACGTTCGAGTGTCCTTTGCGGCCTGGCGTTCTGCACGTGCTGGAAGGCGCCTACATCGCCGAGGTCATTGATCCGGTTACCTGCCAGGCCGCCCCAAACGGTCAGGTCGGCGAGTTGGTCCTGACGACACTGGGCCGGACAGGTTCGCCGCTTCTTCGTTATCGGACTGGCGACATGGTCAGGCTGGCACCCGAAGGCATCTGTGAGTGCGGTCGGAGCGAACTTGGGCTGGAGGGTGGCATCCTGGGCCGGACCGACGATATGGTGATCGTGCGTGGTGTGAATGTCTATCCAAGCGCCGTTGAGGAGATCATCCGCGGGTGTGGTGGTGTGGCAGAGTATCAGGTTCATGTGGGCGCCTCCCAGAGTTTGAGCGAACTGACCATCCAGGTCGAAGCCGATTCGAACTGTCGCGACACAGGGGCCCTGGCGCAGGAATTGGAGAAGGCCTTTCAGTCCGCCCTGGCGCTGCGTGTGGGGGTGACAAACGTGCCACACGGGACCCTGCCACGATCGGAAATGAAGGCCAAGCGCTGGGTCAGGACCTGACCTTACAGGTCTCCCAATGCAGGATTCTCCATGAAGGCATAGCAAAGCATGTGGCAAATGCCCATGTGCGCGTCCTCCACCCGGCCATAGTGCGGGGAATCGATCACGATTACCTGTTCGGCGATTTCGGCCAACTTGCCCCGCTTGCCTCCCACCAGAGCTATGGTCTGCATTCCTGTTGTTTTCGCCCATTCCATGGCTCGCACGACGTTGGGCGAACTTCCGCTGACACTCATGGCCAGGGCCAGATCGCCTGAATTCGCAAAATTCATGAGCTGGCGAACAAAGACATCTTCATAGGAGTAATCGTTTCCCAGAGCGGTCATCCAGCTCACGTTGTCGTTAAGCGACAGGCAGCGGAACCGCTTGCCGATCTTATCCGAAGCGCCCTTGCCAAGGTCGGTGACAAAATGAGAGGCATTGGCTGCGCTGCCGCCATTGCCAAAAACAAAAATCTGGCGATTCTCCTGGAGGGCCTTTCGGAGCTTTTCAATTAATTGCGCCACGGCTGCGACTGGAATGGAGTCCAACGCCGCCTTCTGCGCCTTCACATACTCGCTAATCCACGTGTTCACTGTGAGCACTATGCGGGAAGCTGTTGAAGCATTAAACCTTAAAATACGCCGGACCGCCCGACTTGCGGCTCTGCGGGCAGGTGGACTCGAGCGAGCAAACCAAAGTCTTTAACATGAACACTTCAGCGTCTGACCGCTTTCAAACCAAGGGTTTGTCTGACATAATGAGCTCGTGCCGGTCACAGAACAAATCCGGAGAAAGCTGAGCGAGCTGTCGCACAAGCCCGGCGTGTACTTGATGAAGGATCGATTTGGCACGGTCATTTACGTGGGCAAGGCGCGGGATTTGCGCAAGCGAGTGACTCAGTATTTTCATCCTTCGCGGCGCATGGGCTGGGACTTGAAGTTTAATGCGCTGGTCGAGGCCATCCGTGATTTCGATGTCCACGTGGTCCGCAGCGAAGCGGAATCGGTGCTGCTGGAAGGCAAATTGATCAAGGAATTTCATCCTCGCTACAACGTGAGCTTCCGCGACGATAAGCGCTTTTTGCTCTTGAAAGTGAATTTGAACGATCCCATTCCTCGCTTCACCCTGACTCGCCTTAAGCAGGAGGATGGGGCGCGTTATTTTGGGCCGTTCGCGAACTCCGGCGCTCTGCGCAACACGCTCGCCTTGATTCGGCGCCAGTTCAATTTGCGCGGCTGCCGGCCCCTGACGCCTGGTGAGCAGGATTATAAGCACTGTCTTTACGGCCATCTGAAATTCTGCACTGCGCCCTGCATCGGAAATGTGACGCGCGAGCAATACCTTCAACAGGTCCTCGCTGCGTGTGAATTTTTGTCCGGCCAATGCGAAGAAATGGCTGCCCAACTGGAAGAGGAAATGAGAAAGGCCGCGGCGGGGCAGGACTATGAAAAAGCCGCTGTCTTGCGTGACGCCCTGACTGACCTGCGCCAAACCACACAGAAGACCCGGCCGTTCGCTCGGCTGCCCTACACCTTGCCGGTCGCCATCGATCCGAACAGGGATTTGGAAGAACTGGCCAGCGCGCTTCATCTGTCTGCTCCTCCGCAGCGCATCGAGGGTTTTGACATTTCAAACATCAGCGGGACGTTTGCAGTCGCTTCCATGGTGAGCTTCCGGAACGGGAGACCGGACCGGGCAAATTACCGCCGATTCAAAATGAAGACGGTTGTTGGGCAGGACGATTTCGCCTGCATGGCCGAGACGATTCGCCGTCGCTACACGCGGTTGTTGAATGAGAGCAAGGAAACTGCGGAACTCGAAATGCGACAGACGGAACTTGCCCCAGCCTTGCCGGATCTGATTCTGATCGATGGCGGCAAGGGGCAACTCAGCGCGGCGTGCGCTGAGCTTGCGCAGTTAGGCCTGGGCCGTATCCCCATCATCGGCCTGGCCAAGGAATTTGAAGAGATCTACCGCCCCAATGAAGGCGAGCCTCTTCGCCTGCCCCAGGACTCTGGCGGGTTAAAGTTGTTGCAGCGAGTGCGTGACGAATCGCACCGCTTCGCCAACACCTACAACGCTCAGCTGCGGCTGAAGAAGATTTCAGAGAGTATTCTTGATGAATTTCCGGGCATCGGCCAACAGCGCAAGGCTGCTCTTCTGAAAAGATTCGGCTCGGTTCAACGGCTGCGGGTGGCTACTATGGAACAGATCGCACAAGTGCCCGGTTTCGGTGGAAAGGCCGCAGCGGAATTAAAAGCTTTTCTCGAGGCACGCTCGGTCGTGCCTGCACAGGCGCGCGAAAATCCAGCGGAAAGTCAGCCTTCCGATGACCTCCGATAATCTCCTGATGATTCTGCGGCAGGACTAAAGCACGATCCAAGATCCAAACGGACAAGCCGAGGTAATGTGCAACCTCGGCAAGGGGTTGCCAGCGCTTATGAAGCAACTCTTCTCCAACTGTCGTCCACCAAGGCCAACGTCTGTCTGAAAGCAAGACACCATGTCCAATCTTTGGAGACTTTTGTCGGGGTTCGCGACACTGTCAGTCCTCCAAACGAACGATTCGCGGCGATTTTTCAGACAGTCCTCCACGCCTACTGTGCTGATTTTGAGGGGTTTTGTGTTACGAACCGTCCCCGACTCTCTTCCTGGCGAAGATCATGGCAGTGTGCCTGCTATTCCCGCTGCTGCTGATGTTAAAATGAATATTGCATCAAAAAACCAACGGCACGTGACTCGCACCCAATCGGCGTTCTCCCTTATCGAGGCGGTCGTTGGGATGGCGGTCTTCGGGATTACTTGTCTGGCTCTCTATAGCGGCATCGCTAGCGGGTATACGACGGTGCAATTCGCTCGGGAGAATTTGCGGGCGATGCAGCTCCTCGTGGAAAAAATGGAGGTCATCCGACTCTACAATTGGGAGCAGATTAACGAGGCGGGATTCATCCCCACGACCTTTGAGGCCGCTTACTATCCGACACCCACTGCAAAGAAAGGAAAGCCTGATTCCCAGGTGTCTGAAGGAGTTACTTATTATGGGAAAGTCACTATTGCGAATCCGCCTTTCTCCGCAAATTACAGCAGCAAACTGAAACTCGTAACGGTGGATCTGACCTGGACCACCGGGAAGATCAAGCGTTCGCGCAGCTTGAGCACCCTGGTTGCATTCGATGGACTACAATCTTACATCTACTAAAAAAGCCCGACACTGTTCGGGGATGACTTTGGTCGAACTCATGATTGGCATGGCGGTGGGCGGGCTCTTGCTTACTGCCGTCGTCTCCCTCTCTATGTATAGCGGTCGCAGTCTGGCCGGGTTGGCCAACTACGTGGACATGAATTCCGACAGCCGAATCGCTTTGGATCGAATGACACGCGAAATCCGGCAAAGCGGCTATTTGACGGGCTATCAAACGAACCGGCTTTCCTTTATCGACTTTGACGACCAGCCGCTGGTTTACGAATACCATCCCGTCGAGAGAGTTCTTACCCGAACCAAAACGGCTGAGACCGAGATCCTGTTGGCGGACTGCGACAATGTGACGTTTCAGATCTTTAAGCGCCACCCCATCGAAGGCACGTACGATCAAGTTTCTGCAACAAACGCACTTTCCTCGAAAGTCATCAGTATGTCCTTTACCTGTTCTCGCACGCTGCTGGGAGTCAAGATGAACACGGAGAGCATCCAGACAGCGAAGGTTGTCATTCGCAAGAACTAATTTATGAGAATTACGTCATCAAAAACAAATCGACGCAGCGGTAGCGTTCTGGCGGTTACCCTGCTGACCACTCTTATCATTGGGATCGCTCTCACTGGTTACATTGTCCTGGTGGCAAACAATAATCAATCCGGGATGCGCTCAGGAGCCTGGAATGCGGCCATCCCAGTTGCGGAAGCCGGATTGGAAGAGGCGCTGGCTCATCTGAACAGGAATTTCCCCACTAACATCTTCTCTGCGGGTTGGGAACTGGATGGAACGAATCTGGTCAGGACGCGCAGTCTCGGAGTCGACTCCTATACCGTAAGATTTTCCGCAGCGACGAACTCAATCGTCGAATGCAGCGGCTCCGTACTTTTGCCTTGGAACGGAACCCATGTTACCCGGACCATCCGGCTTCAAACACGCTGGACGGGAGTGGTCCTTAAAGCTTTCGCGGCCAAAGAGGACATAAAACTGAACGGCTATAATATTCGATCTGACAGCTTTGATTCCCGCGATACAAACTACAGCACCTTGACGGGGGGCTACGATCCGGCCAAAGCCAAAGATGGCGGTGACATCGCGACCAATTCCAGCCTCGATGGCGGCCTTAACGCTGGTAACGCGAAGGTCTACGGCAAGCTCTCCACAGGCCCAGATGGCAGCGTAAACACCGGGCCAAATCTCTCTGTGGGAAACACCGCTTGGCATGATGCCGGCAACACGGGTATTCAACCCGGTTGGGTGAATGATGACTCCAATGTACTCATGCCGGATTTGAGCAGGCCGTTCAATGGCGGGGCTTTTTTTCCTGGCGGCGGAAACATAGACGGAACGAACTATAATCACATTCTCGGCAGCGACAATTATCAGGTGGTCAACTTCGGAGGCAGGGTGCTGGTGACGGGGCAGGCGGTTCTGCTGGTTACAAAACGAGTTCTATTTACCGGCAATGACTTTATTCGGATTGCTCCGGGTGGCAGCTTGAGACTGTACGTTGAGGCGTCCGCTGCCAATATCGGCGGTAACGGAGTCATCAATGAAACGGGCAACGCAGCCAATTTTTCCTACTACGGCTTACCGAGCAACACCAGCTTGTCCATCAGCGGTAACGGAGAATTGATAGGCGTCATTTACGCCCCAAGTGCGAAAGTCGACTTGAATGGCGGTGGTAACTTTTACGGGGCCATTTCGTGCAAAACGGCTTCCATGAATGGCGGTTTCAGCTTTCATTTCGATGAGGCTCTGGCCGATTCCGTTCCTCTACGGAGATTTAACATCCTGTCTTGGGATGAAATCTAAGAACACACTTTCAAATAATCCCTGGACACGTAAAGCATCCTCTGGCGTTACGCTCGTCGAATATGAGTCGGGATTTTCCAGAGCGGCCTTTGCGCCGGGTGATTGTTTCGTTCTACATTTATGAGAATTACTTCATTAAGATCGCATCGACAAAGCGGTAGCGTTCTAGCGGTTACCCTGCTGACAACGCTTATTATTGGGATCGCTCTCACAGGTTATCTCGTTTTGGTGGCAAACAATAATCAATCCGGGATGCGCTCGGGAGCTTGGAATGCGGCCATACCGGTGGCGGAGGCCGGCGCAGAAGAGGCCCTGGCCCACCTGGACCAGAATTATCCCACGAATCTCCTCGCTGCGGGTTGGGCGCTGGATGGAACGAACCTGGTCAGGACGCGCACTCTCGGAGACGACACCTATACGGTGCGACTTTCCATATCGCCGAACCCAATCATCGAATCCAGCGGGTCGGTGCTCCTGCCATGGAACCGAACCTACGTTACCAGGACTCTCCGGATTCAAACACTTCAAACCGGGATTGTCCTCAATGCCCTTGCAACGAAAGAGGAGATCAAGCTAAACGGTTTCACCTTTCGATCAGACAGTTTCGATTCTGAGGACCGAAACCACAGCACGCCCACGGGCCAATATGATCCGACGATGGCCAAAGATGGTGGAGACATTGCGACAAATCTCGGCATAGAAGGGGCGTTTGACGCTGGCAATGCGCAGATTTATGGCAAGGTTGCCACAGGCCCGGGTGGAACAGTGACACCTGGACCCACTGCCTCCATCGGCAGCGAAGCGTGGCACGATGGTGGCAATACGGGGATTGAATCGGGCTGGGTCAGCGATGACTGCAACGTGATCATGCCCGATGTTGAGGCGCCATACGCGGCAGGGATTCCTCCCGCTGGAGGCTTCGTAGGACCCATGCGTTATACGTACATCCTGGGGAGCGATAATTATGAGTTATCGAATTTCGGAGGCAAGGTGCTGGTCACAGGTCACGCCACGCTGCTCGTCAGAGACCGCGTTCAATTCACCGGGCTCGATTTCATAATGATTGCCCCGGGGGGGAGCCTCAGACTGTATGTTGAGGCCGCATCGGCCTCTATCGGTGGCTTGGGGATCATTAACGCAACTGGCATCGCAGCCAACTTCTCGTATTACGGCCTGCCGAGCAACACCAGTGTGTCGATCGGCGGTGGTGCAGGCTTCACCGGGTTGATCTATGCCCCGAACGCGGCACTCTCTCTGAATGGTGGTGGACATGTTTCCGGCGCGGTGATGTGCCGATCGGCTTCCGTAAACGGCGCCTTTAGCTTTCATTTTGACGAAGCCCTGGGCCGTTCATTGGCTTTTCGACGATTCGCCATCACATCCTGGGATGAAATCTAAGCCGGAACGACTCGGTTAGGAACAGGAGGAAACAGAGAAAACGGAGGCTGGACTTGAGTGTTCTACGCCTGACGAAGCCCGCCGCCGAGTCACCATTTGGAGAACAACCAAAACGCACAAACCGACTCCTGCTCTCGTAAGAAACCCTCTGTTCCTCGTTGTGTCTTGTTCAACTGAATCCTCACAACGTTATGGGGAAGCCCCAGCCAACCCTTTTCCTTCCCCTCGACTCATTTGGAAAGGAGCGCTTTTGACAACTTCCATAATCAGGTTCGAAAACTTATGGCGGTTCTTCGCGAGACCTTTGGAGATTTGGTCAATGGCACATTTGTCGTAGAACTCCAGCCCGCGCCCCAGCGCATAGGTAAGCATCTTCTCAGAGATACAGCGTGTAAATTCCTGCTTCTTCACCTTGAGCAAAATCATCTTCAGGTCGGCCGGCCCTTGGAATGATTCGGCGCTGACCAGTCGCCCGGAGGGATCGACAAGAAAAGCGCCGTCCTTTTCGCGCCAGGCGCCGATTCCATCAAAGTTCTCCAACCCAAACCCAATCGGATCCATCCGCGCATGGCAAGTGGCGCAATTTGGGTTCTCTCGATGTTGTTCCATCCGCTGGCGCAATGTGCCAGCGAGCACAGCCTCCTTGCCTTCGTTCAATTCAGGCACATCGGGCGGTGGTGGCGGAGGAGGCGTGCCCAACAGGTTTTCCAAGACCCACTTCCCCCGTTTTACCGGCGATGTGCGTGTGGGATTGGAGGTCAGCGTCAAGATGCTTGCCTGAGTCAGCACGCCGCCACGCCGGCTGCCTTTGGTTGAGACACGTCTGAAGTCAGTTCCCTGAACGCCTTCAATTCCATAATGCTTCGCCAGCCGCTCGTTCAAAAAGGTATAATCTGCATCGAGGAATTCCAGCACACTGCGATCCTCGCGCATGATTGCTTCGAAGAAAAGTTCTGACTCCATTGCCATGGCCGCGCCTAATTCGTCGTCGTAACCCGGGAACGTCTGCTTGTCGGGAGTGACCAGCTGCAGGTTGTGAATCTGCAGCCACTGGCCGGCAAAGTTCTTTACCAGGGCCCGGCTCTTTGGGTCCTTTAACATCCGCCGCACTTCCGCCGGCAGATTCCTGCGCAACGTGCCGCGCTCGGCCTGCGAAAAAAGTTCTTCGTCAGGCATGCTGCTCCACAGGAAATAAGAGAGCCGGGAAGCCAAGGCATATTCGTTGACGGGATGAATCGACTGGGGGTTGTTTGGGTCCGGCTGCAACTCGCCACGGAAAAGAAAGTGCGGCGAAACCAGCACGGCTTGCAACGCCACTTGAATTCCGCGCTCGAAACTCCTCTCCTGCTTCCCGGCAAACTCAGCCAACTTCACCAATCGCGCGATTTCTTCTGCCGCAACCTGGCGGCGATAAGCTCGACGCGCGAAATGGCCAAGGATCTTTTGCGCGCATTCACGTTCCCTTCCTGGAATCGGCTGACAAATGAAAATGCGTTGATGTGATTCGGGCAGGGGGCGCGGTTTTGTCGCGGCGGGCACGACTATCTCCAGATAGTCGATGATCAAATTGCGGTCGCGCTTCTTTGGGTCCGGGTCCTTGGGGTTGATATAGTTATTGAGGTAGGCAGCAGCGAATTTCTTTCTTCCTGCCGCCAGTTTCACACGAGCCTCATAAACTTCGGGGCGCTCTTGCTCCGCTCTAACGTCGAACCGCTGGATTTCCCTGTCATCGATCAACAAGGCCATTCGCACCACTTCGGGACCGGCCTGCTGCCCGTAAGCGCGCACCCTCAAGACGTACTCAGCGTCGTCGGGAAAATCATAGCTTACGTAAACATCTCCTTCCCGGTTCAAGGACCGCATATTCTCGCTGGAGGGTCCGCCCGGAGCCGTGCCGTCGAGATCAACGGCATCGAATTGGTTGGTCCGAGCCTTCGGCATCGCATCAACCACGATGGCCAGGTTCAAGACCTTCTCGGCCGCGCTCATGTATTTCTCCATCAGGATCGGCGGCATCGAAAGAACGTCGCCGATGTTGTCGAAACCGTAACCGCTGTCATCGGCCGGAAAATCGTTTGCTGGCTGGAAGGAAACGCCGACCAGGTCGCCGAATCGTGTTGTTGTACTCCGCGCGGTTTAATCGCCGGATGGTGACGCGACCCGGGTCGGGCTTGGTGCAATCGCACTTGAATACCTCTGCTTCAATCCATGCGGTGATCAACTCCCGTTCCTCCTGGGTAGGTTGAGGCTTGTTTTCGGGCGGCATTTCATGCGACTCGAGGTGCTTCAAAACCTTCTCGAAGACCGCCCGGTCCTTCACCGCGCTGGCTGCGTCCGCGTAAAGGCGCAAATCCAGATCGCCCTTTTTCTTTTCTCCATGACACCCGTAGCAGTAGTGACTGAGCAGAGGCCGGATATCCTTTTCGAAGGAGGTTTGGCGGGCGATTTGGACTGGAGCGCTGCCACTCTTTGAGGAAGCTGTCGAAGCTGTCCAGCCCGGTTCTAAAGCCAGAACCAGCGAGAACAACAAGGTTGCGCCGTACTTTTGCATCGAGATGTGTCGAATTCTCAAGCTCGTTTGACGCACACGATCGAGTTAAATTTAAGATTTCTTGCGCTTGAGTCCGCATCGTCTTTGGAAAAGATTAGGCTTCCTGAAGCGGCGTCAGAAATGTCTCAGGAGGCAACCGAGGTGCTTTTGAGGTGCTCGCTCATTCCCTGCGCTTCCTCGCATATTAGCGCAAAATGATCTCGTCCTCACGCGAATGTCTTTCTGATTCCCATGCCGAAGCGCATCAGTTAGAAACGGTGCGATTTGTTTCGGCATCGCTTGCCGCCATTTGCCTAGCATGACACCGACGACGCGAGTCCAGACCGACACGGAACCGCATTTGCTCCGCCGTTTTGGGCTCCTCCAAGCCACGGCCTTGAACATGTCCAATATGATTGGCATCGGGCCGTTCATCACCATTCCACTACTGATGTCCGCTCTTGGTGGTCCACAATCAATGCTCGGCTGGTTGGTGGCGCTGGCGATCACGATTCCCGACGGAATGATCTGGAGCGAACTCGGCGCGGCCATGCCTGGATCAGGCGGATCCTACCTCTACCTCCGCGAAGGTTTTGGAAGGCAGACCTTTGGGCGGTTGATGGCCTTTCTGTTTATCTGGCAATTTATTCTCAGCGGCCCGCTCGAAATCGCGTCGGGTTGCATCGGCTTTGCGCAATACTTGACGTACCTCTGGCCCGCGCTCGGGAAGGAAGAGAACAGGATCTTTGCGCAACTGGTGGCAGCGGGCGTTGCCGCTCTGGCTGTCGTGCTGCTTTATCGACGCATCACAGCCGTCGGGAAGATCACCATCGGCTTGTGGGTTGGAACTTTGCTCACCGTGGGCGCCGTTATCATCAGCGGCGCGATCTATTTCGATCCTGCGCTTGCGTTCGATTTTCCAAAGGGGGCATTCGATTTTTCCTGGGGCTTCGTGTGGGGCCTGGGCGCGGCCTCGCGTGTGGGCATCTATGATTACCTGGGGTACTACGACGTGTGCTATATCGGCGACGAAATCAAGGACCCCGGCCGCGTCATTCCGCGCTCGATCCTCATCAGCCTGGTGGTGGTGGCGTTGTGTTACATCGCCATCAACCTTTCCCTCATTGGTGTGGTGCCGTGGCGTGAGTTTGTGCCGGCCAAGGACCCGCCTGCGCCCGTGGCGTCGATGTTCATGGAGAAGCTTTACGGAGGCAAAGTGGCAACGGTATTCACGGGCATGGTATTGTGGACGGCGGTCGGCTCGATCTTCGCGCTGATTCTCGGATATTCACGAATCCCCTATGCCGCCGCCAATAACGGCGACTTTTTCCGCGTTTTTGGCCGGCTGCATCCCACCAAACATTTTCCGCACGTCAGCCTGGTCGTGATTGGCTTGATGTCCATGTTGTGCAGCTTCCTGTCGCTGGACGTGGTGATCCAGGCGCTGCTGGCGACGCGCATTCTGGTTCAGTTTATCGGTCAGATCTTTGCCGTGATGCTGCTGCGCAAACGTGCCCCGAACATGAAGCGGCCATACCGAATCTGGCTTTATCCTGCCCCGTGCTTTGTAGCGCTGGGAGGATGGATATTTTTGTTTGCCACGACGGGAGTCAAAACGATGCTCTATGGATTGGGAAGCCTGCTCCTTGGCCTGGTTTTCTTTCTGGTCTGGTCCTGGAGAAAGCGCCGCTGGCCATTTGCAATGGTTGTTCCTGCGGATGATCCGTCGAATTGAACGCGAGCGCCAGGAAGGAAACGTCCGGCGCGCGATCCCAATTGGCCCAAGCTGCCCTTTCACGGTTTGATCAGCCGGAAGAACTGACTCCCGGTAACGTCCAGGAAACGCACGGTCTTCTTGCCGTCGGAGACAGTCGGTTCCTCCGATACAGTGTTCCACGATGAGGGCGACAAACTTTCCGTGCTTTGCAAAATGTAACCTTCGGAGGACGCTTCAGGCCAGGAAACCTGGATTTCATTTAGGGCGGAAATGATCCGCAAGCGGACACCCGGAAGGACATCTGAAAAGGCGCAGCCCACTTTCAGATTATCGACCCGCAAATCGCCAATTCCACCGTTTGCATTCGATTGTCGGAAGGCGAAGCTGTTGATGGCGGACGGCGAAGCGGTGTCAGTTGCTGTTACACCGATGTCCTCTTCAGACGCGGGATCGACCCACAAACTGCTGACCCCAGTGTCCAGATCATACCGGGTCACGGCGAGATAATCCGTGTTAAGGCTTAAATCTCTGGCCAGAACGACGCCATTCGCTGCCGGCAACGTGTTTGCAATACCCATCCGGAAGAAACCTGCGGTCGCGTTCGAACTGGTGCCAAAAATCCTCGCGCGGAAGTCGCCGCTGACGTCACGATAATGAGCGAAATACTCCCGACCTGGCAGCTCGCTAAAATTGACCGTCAAACTGCCATACAAAGCCTTTCCGCTGTTCGTAGCGTGAGGCGCACCAATCAATACCGCGCTGACGTCTTCAGTTTGACTGGAAATACCCGTCAATTGCAGCACTTCACCCACTACTTGCATTTGTCCCGGAATGCCGCTTTGCGTGCTCCAAAGAAAGCCGGAGTTCGTGGTCACAGAACCGTCCGCATAGGTGAAGGACTCACAGAGCAGAACGTTGGCGGAAGGCACGACCATGACACTAAAGCGCCGGCTGACACTGAAGGTGCCGTCATCCACCGTGATCGTAATGGCGGCGTTCCCACTCTGATTGGCAACCGGCGTAATCGTGACGGTTCGATTCGATCCGTTGCCACCGAAAACGATGTTCGCATCGGGCACAATGGCCTGGTTGGAGGAGGCGCGCGTAATTGTCAGATCGCCGGGCGTAGACTCCGCATCGCCAATGTGGAAGTTAATTGGAGCCAAAGGCACGTTCACGACCGTGTGATAATTGGTGAAGTCCGAAATGGTGGGAGGGGTGTTTGTCGGAACCACCGTCAATACAAAGGAGGTGCTGTTGGATTTGCCGCCATCGTCCGCCACGAAAATCGTAATGGTCGTGGTCCCGGTCTGGTCAATACCCGGCGTTAGCTGAACGGTCCGATCCGGTCCGCTACCCCCGAAGGTGATGCCGCTTTGGCCGATGAGATTCGGGTTGGAAGAAGTGGCCGAAAGGGTCAATTGATCAGCAGGAGTCTCGGCATCGCCAATGGTAAAAGGCAGTGCTTCTGTAGAAGTATTGGCGCGAATGACCTGGTTGCTGATCGCGGTGATGGTCGGGAACATGTTGCCGGATACAGGCGTGCCGGAAATAGTCACCATATCATAGCGGACGGTGCCGTTGACTGCATAAGAGCCTCCTCCTGTAGGCACATATTGGTCTGCGCCCGCCTCGGTAGCGGTGCTTTCAAATTCCGTCACGATGCGAAAAGCAAAGTTCGCGTTGTTGTTGACGGGAAGAATTGAATTAAGATTCGCCGTCATAGGGGTAAAGGTATCGACTGAAGTGGCGCTGATGACTACGCCATCGACGAAGGTCGTGCCATCGGCTGAGTATTGAAAGCGCGCATATCTGCTGGACGAAGCGCTGTTGCGCTGGTCCCAGGTGACGACAATGCTTTCGAAACCGAGCGTACTGACGTTGAATTGCACGCCGCGCATTTTGTTGCTGGTGCCTTGACTCGGATAAGTGCTGGTGTTCCAGCCAGTGTCATCAATGGTCACCGGGTCTGAACTGCCCGTGCCGCTGGCGAAAATGGAGGTTGCACCTCCCACCAGCGCCGCCGTTCCGATTCCCAGGAATGGATCGAGGCTGCCGGTCGTAAAGCTGTTCGTCGGGTCCGGAGGGTTGCTGTTGAAATTCCACTGCGCGATAGTGTCTGCATGCGCGCTCAATGTCATGGCTGCAGCTAAACAAAGGTTCAAGATAGATCTCTTCATAAGTGATTTAACGGTTCGCAGGTTGGATTACGCAGCGAAGCAAGCCGGATTTGAGGACGAATGCCAGGCCAATTACCCCGTCCTGTTCGTCGAGAATGAACCCGTGCTTTGCCTGCTATTGCCACTTGCATGATTTCTTCCGCTCAGGGCTTGAACAGCCGGAAAAACCGGGTGCCCGTCACGCCGGTGATGCTCACAACTTTTCGGTCACCCACCGCCGAACCCTGATCGGAATAGTCGCTCCAGTCCGCCGGCGACAGGCTTTCGGTGCTTTGCAGCGTGTAACCTTCGGCCGCGACCGGCCAGGAGATTTCCACGTCCGCTCCCACTTTTGTGATTCGCAGTCCGAAAGGCGCAACGTCGGAGAAGGCGGTGCCGATTTTTAGATCGTCCACGCACACCACGCCGATGCCGCCATTCTGCCGAAAGGTAAATGCCTCGATGCTGCTGAGCGACGGACTGTCAGGAGCCATCAGACCGGAACTGGTCTCATCGACCGGATTCAGCCAAAGCTTGCTCTCTCCAGTTCCGACGTTGTAGCGCACCACAATGAAGTAGCTGGTATTGAGCAACAGGTCCGTCGGAATCTGGCCGCCGGCGGTGATGGCGGCCGCGTTGTTGGCAATGCCAAGGCGGTAGGAGCCTGGCGCCGCATTGAGAGTCGAGACGAAGACGCGCGTGCGAAAGCCCGTGCTGCTGTCGCGAAAATGCGCGAAGTAACTGCCTGCGGAACTCGGCAGCCGGGTCAACGTCATACGCATGCCGGCGTAAAGAATCACTCCACTGGAGGTCGTATAGACCGGAAGGATCGGTTGGTTGGGGGGCAGTTCGGTGCTGACATCTTCCGATCCGTCCTCGGTCACTTGAACTTTGTTGCCGATGATTTGCATTTGCTGGGCGTTCGTCCCGCCTGCTCCCCCATTGCTCAACCATTCGCCATTGAACTGCACCAGCGGACTGTCCGGGCGGTTGAAATCGTCGCTCCGCAACAGGCCCAGCAGGGGAAAGACCGTGAGCACGAATGTATCGCTGGCGGAACTCGCGCCGTCGCTCACGGTGATCGTGATAGTGGCAAGCCCGGCCGTATCAGCGGTGGGCGTGATCGTAATCGTCCGATTGGCACCGGCGCCACCGAGGGAAATGTTGCCATCGGGCACGAGCCCTTGGTTCGACGAACTGGCCGTGACCATCAGGTCGCCGGCCGGGGACTCGGTGTCACCCACGGTAAACGAAACAGGACCCAGCACGGTGTTGGTCGGTGTGGTTTGGTTCGGGACGTCCGAGATGCTCGGCACACCCACCGAAACGGTAAAACTCGTTCTAGCAGAAATGCCACCCTCATCCGTAACCATGAGAGTAATCGTGGTCACACCCTGTTGCCCGGCCGCCGGAGTCACCCTGACGGTGCGGTTGGAGTCTGTTCCGCCGAGAGAAATATTTTCGTTCGGCACCAGAACGAGGTTCGCCGAACTGGCCGTGACGTTCAGGCTCACGGGCGCAGTTTCGACATCGCCGATCGTAAAGGGCAGGTCCGGAGTCGAGGTATTGGCGGCCACGTGCTGATTCGGCACGCCCGAAATGAAGGGTGGATTATTCGGTCCAGCAACGTCGGCGAACGAGGTGCCTACCCTGAGGTCATCCAGAAGCAGCGCACCGATGCCGGTGGCCTGCCGGAAGGCGTAGGCGACGACATCGATCGGATTGGGGCGGGTGGGCGTTCCTTCGTCGTTGGCTGTGACGTTCGGATCGGACTCCGCCGTCGGGTCGAGCCAAATCGTGGCGACGCCGGTCGCGGGAACAAATCTCGTGACCACGGTGTAAACTGTATTCAAGGAAAGATCCGTGGCGATTTGTCCGTTGGTGGCCGTTGCCGAAGTGCCGTTTCCAATTCCAAGGCGAAATCTACTTGCCGCTGCGTTCGTGGTGCTCGTCCAGACGCGCGCGCCAAATCCAGATGCAGGACCCGTATTCGTATCTTTGAAATGGGCAAAATAGGTTCCGGCCAGCCCAGGCAGAGACGTGAAACGGACTTTGAAACTGGAATAGAGGACGGTCGCGCTGTTGGTTGTGTACGGTCCTCCCGAGAGCAAAGCATTCACGTCTTCGCTGTTGCCTCCACTCAGACGAATTTGGCCATTATTGGTCACAAGGATCGGAACGGTGCCACTGTGATTGACCCAGGGAGAACCTGTGGCCTCCACAAGGGGACCGTCAGGATAAGTAAACGTGTCACTCAAGATAACGTTCGCCTTGATGATGCCGGTGGCTGCGAACAGTGTGAGAATGTAAATGAGGAACAACTTTTTCATAGCTGGTTGTGTTTGAGGGTTTCAATTTTGCAGATTCAATTCGGAGCCGTTGGGAAAGGAAACCAATACACCTGGCGCGATTTGCTCCACTCGGCCGCAGCATTGTCTTCAGTGGACAGTCGGAAATAGTCGTTCGTATGCACCGCTTGTGCGTGGCCATCGACAAAACCGAGGTTAGCCCGCCTGGAATGACGAGCCGGCGTAAACACGCCTGATGTTGAAGGAAACGTGCCCTCGCTATTCTCCGTGAAGGTGACTGTCTCCACCGGGCGCAGCACCTCCGTGCGCCGGAACTGGGGCGCCCCGTTCGGATCCATGCGATTGTTGAAGCCGTACATGAAATAAGGCATCGTTAGCGTTGGGGTAGTCGTTGGCCCTTTCCTCACGCTCGGGCAAGTAAATATGGATTTCCTTCCTGGAACCGGCGGGTTTCCCTGGGCGTAGAGATCTTTGAGTGCTTGCTGACCTGCGTAGGCGGCGCAGACATTGTACCAAGCGTCCAAATTGAACCCTGCATTAATCGCTGTTCCGGCATCGCCTTCATACGGGAAGTACTCGTCGTTATCGTCGGAATACATATAAAAGGCATAGCCCCACTGCTTGACATTGTTGAGGCTGGCGATGGCTTTGGCCTTTTCCTTTGCTTTGGCCAAAGCGGGCAATAGCAGACCAGCTAGAATCGCAATGATGGCAATGACCACCAGCAGTTCGATGAGTGTGAAAGCGACTTGTTTCCGCCAGTGATGTGTTGAAACCAAGGCTAGTGGCGCGCTCATTTTTTGCATGTCACAGGGAGTTGCCTTTAAACCGGAACGACTGAAACCGTAGCGGGCACGCTCTCCGGCGGCAAGCGATTCTTCCGGACAAATGATGTGACTTCCGCGCGTCGGTCTGGTGACGAATTTCGGATGGTTTATCCCCGCCTCTTCAACTCTGCCAATCATCTGAGGAGTTGCGTTGCAGGATTTTGACCCGTACTGTGACGGTGTGGAAAGCTCCGCAAACGTAACTTGCGACTATGGCTACGGAAACGCTGCCGGCAACAATTGAAATCACTCGAGGGAAGATTGAAGAGGCCTTTGAAAAGAATTGGAGCGTGATCGTCTGGAACGACCCGATCAATCTCATGACTTATGTCGTCTTTGTTTTCATGAAAGTGTTGGCATTCACCAAGGAGAAGGCCACCAAACACATGCTCGAAGTCCACCAACTCGGCAAGAGTGTCGTGGCCGTGGAGACCCGTGAGAAGGCGGAGTTGTACTACCAGCGCATCCAGTCGCATGGCCTGACCGTCACGATTGAGCAGACGGATTGAGCATGCTTTCCAGCCGCCACAAGGACACGCTGACGTTGGGATTGAGTTCCTTCGAGAGCCGCATTTTGCGCCGGGTGTTCACCTCCATCATCCAGAATTATAAGATCAAACCCAGCCAGCTGGACCCGAAAGTGGCAGCCGTCTGGTACTCGACGCGGGGTTGTGAGACGGCGAAGATGTCAGCCGATGAAACTCGCGACTGGCTCGAGACGTTGCACGGTTACAAGAGCGCCAACCTCGAACTGCTGGAGCAATGGAACAAACAACTGGCCCAAGGCAAGGCGGCTCAATTAAAGGTCCAACTGGCTCAGGCGGCTCAACTCATGATCGTGCTGAACGATCACAGACTCTTTAAGGCGGCCAGGCACGATATCGACCAGGCCCAAATGGATATGCACTCCCTGGCGGACATGGCCACGTTAAAGCCCGCCCAACAAGCCGCCCTTTACGAAATCCATTTCCTGGCCTGGATCGTCGAGGAATTGGTGGGGTTAATTTCTCCCGACGCGGCAAACTGGATGGAAAAGTAGGCGTCCGACTTTGTTGTGGCGAACCTCCGAAGGTGTGAGACGGCCCATCGAACCTTGGAAAAGAAAGCTCTTCGCTTGAATGGCTGCTGTCTGCGCTACAGCTCCTCCAGCCGAATGTTGCGGAATTTCACCACGGAACGGGCATCATGGTTCTGCAACCCGATGTAGCCTTTCATTGAGCGCGTTTGTTCGGTCTCCAGAACCTTCTCCCCGTTCATCTCAAAAACAATCCTCGGTCCGCGCGCGATAATGGTGACCGTGTTCCATTGGCCGGCTGGCCGCACCAGATTCCTGGTGGGCGCCACCGTGTCGTAAATCGACCCGGCTCCCGTCCTGGAAGGGGGGCGGCCCGCGGCGTCGTGAATCTGCATTTCGTAGCCGGTGAAAGCGGGATTCCGTTCGTGCGAGGAGCGAAAGAATACGCCGCTGTTGCTCTTTTCACCGATGGCGTATTGCAATTCGAGGCGGAAATCGCCGTACTCCTTCTTCGTGCTGAGCCAGGAGCCGGTCTTTTCCGGATTGGTGGACCAGTTCTTTCCGTTGCGCCCGACGAGCGCGCCCTCCTCCACGGTCCATTCGCCGCCTTCGATCTGGGTCCAGCCGTCCAGGTTCTGCCCGTTGAAGATCGGCTTGCAGCGCTTTTGCTGGTCGCGGATCTTTATCAACAAATCGCGTGTCTTTCGAATGGCCTCCGCCTCCTCTTCCTGTCTGCCGGGTGAAGATTCAACGCCGACGTACTCAGGACAGCCACCGTCGCGCACGATGCGCATCATGCGGAAATAATCTGTCTCCTCCACCAAACCGTCCGGCGTAAAGCGCATCGACTTGGCGCTGACCGCCTTGGCATAGGGCATGAACATTTCCACCGCATCGTAGCGGTTGATCTCCGATGAAAAGTTGCCGAAGTCCGGCAAGGTCCCGAAGTTGGGCTTGTTCACCGCTTTCATAACGGAGACCAGCCATTCAGGGTTTGATGAAAGCCCGCCGTGATTTTCAATGGCCACATTGATGCTCCGCTCCGCCGCGTAATCCGCCAACCGGGTGCAGCTTTCGGCGATATGGTTTCGCAATTCCTCCGCGTTTTGCGGGCCACGGGCGTTGATGCGGACAGCCGCGCAGCCCAGGACTTTGGCCGCATCGATCCAGGCGAAGGTTTTCTCCACTGCCTTATTGCGGTCGGGCTTGCTTGCGGCGCCAAGATCACCGGTCGTGTCGAGCATGATCAGCCCCATCTTCACGCCTTCTCCTTCGGCGCGTTTCTTCAGCTCGTTGAGGTAGTCCGTGTCCCTGGCTTTATCGGCGAAGAACTGATCCACAAATTCAATGCAGTCGATCCCGAACTCCTGTTTGGCAACGCGCGGGAAATCGAGGTTGGTCATCTTGCCCGCCTTGAGCGTCCGGTTCAGCGACCACTCCGCCAGAGAAATCTTAAAGGGCAGCTCTTCATGGTGGTCGCCGCGTGAGGTCATAACTGAAAAAGGACACATAGACAAACCAGAGATTGTCCCGACACCGATTTTGAGGAACGTTCTTCGTTTCATAACAATTCTTGCGCTTCGGTCGGTCAGGATTTATGTCCGAGCAGACGAGCGGGCAGGAACAGGATCGTCTTGATCAACGCCAGCAGGGCCTCCGCCAGGTTGAACAACAGCCGAAAGGGCAAACAAATCAGCCAAACAATCGGGAAAAAGATGAGAGCGACCACGGCCAATGGCCAGCAGAACATCAGAAGCAGACACCAAAGCAGAAAGGTCAACAGTGTCATCACGCGATGCCTTCCTAAAGGTTCAAAGCCGGGATGTCAATCTGCAATCAACTCCAATCCGAAGTGTCCTTTCATTGCATCGGCAATTCGAGATTGACCCGCTGTTCGCCGCGCAGAACGCCCACAGATACTTTCGCTCCCGGCATCTTCTTTTGAAGAAGGTACCCGAATAGCTGGCTCTCAGTCATCCGGCCCGTCTGCCCATCCACACTCACAATGACGTCGTTCTTTTGGAAGCCGGCGCGTTTGCCAGCGGCATGATCCCCGTACTGCCCAACGTGCTCGACCATCAATGCGAGGTCCGTGTCGGACAGACCCGCTTTCCGACGATCGGCCGCGGGAAATTCCTTCAGCAGCAAACCGCCCGTCGCCATGCGACGCAGGTCCCAACTGGTCGGGCGCCAGGCGATGTCACTCTGGCGGCGCCAACCTTCGGCCAGCGTCAGGTTCAAACTGAGCCTTTGCCCGCCTCGAAGGACATCAGCTTTGAGTTTCGCGGGTCCATTTGTGTTGTGGAGAACCCATTGCACATCGGCGATCGAGAGGATCGGCTGCCCTTGCAGAGTCAGGATTTCGTCGCCAACGATGAATCCGTCTTTCTGCGCAGAGGAACCACTCGTGACGGCTTTGACTTTGGCTTTTTCCTTCGGATCGAACGCAAGCCCTATCACGTCAGGCATCGGCCAGGGATAGAGCACTTCGTCCGGAATCGCCTTGCCTTGTGTCCTGTAAAGCTCCCGTTCCGCGTCGCGCACCTGATGGCAATGCATGCAGCTTTGCACCACTTTCCCTTCATAATCGAGCGTCGGACGGTACTTGCCGCGGAGCGAAGGATATTCTTCCGGCACTTTGAACCTGGGCTCGGGCGCCTTCTTGCCGGCAAGCGCCGCTTTGTTGGCTGGATAGTTCTGATGCAACTCCAATGCCGCTTGCATGGCTTTGCGAAATCCTTCGATTGAAATCTCTTTGGCCGCGTCCTTCTGCGACGAGCGCGAGCCGAAGCGACCATAGATCGTTTTGTCCGCGTTCACGAAGAAGACGGCGAAGGTCAGGTCGTAGTCGAATTGAAACAGGCCCAAGTCCATCGCGTTGGCCTGAATGAGGCGCACGGAGACGAACCTGTCCATCAAGTCGGCTACTTCGGGATCGCGACGAACCAACTGTTCGTCAAAAGCCTTGCATTCCATTCACGGAATGCAGCGAAGCACGATCAGCATCGGCTTGCCGCTGCGCGTCGCTTCCGCCACTCCTTTGGAAAGATCGTTGTAGATCCATTGAGGGATGGATTGAACTTCAGTCCGATCCTTGAGGACCTTCTCGCGGCGATCCTCTGCGGCGCTAACAGCAAAGGCGGCCACCAGAAGGTGTGCAAGCGTGACAGCGATTATTTTCATGCTTTTATCCCTTCGCGCGATAGCGTCTTGGAGTGCGGCAGTCCTCTGCCGCTGTCATTGCCACGCGCGTCAAAAGCGCCAGAGGACTGGCGCAGTCCAAGACCTCGCGGCGATTCGAATGGCCCGTGCATGTTTTCGACTGTCCTACTTTGCCAGCCGTTCCGGCGGCATCTGAAACGCGCGCGCCCGGAACAGGAAATCCACGATGTTTCCTTCGTGCGGCTGCAACCAGTCGAGTTTGATGGTCGGGAGCGGTCCGATATTCAAACGGTCGATGTTTGTCGCTTCCATCAGTTGACGTTCCCACGCCGGATTCTTCGTGATGGCAGAGCACACCAGCGTCGGACCGATCTTCTCGATCATGTCCGCTTGCGGGCATTGCACAACCGTGACGTAAGGGAACATGTATTCGGTATTGGCGATCTTCTGCTCGGGCGAGTCGCAATGAATCACCCACGGACGCAGATAGGCGCATCGTTCCTTTTCCACCAGCCGCGGACCGAACTTCGCCGTCATGTCCTCCACTCCCGGCTCTTTTGCTTTTTCGACGATGGCCGCGTGAATCGCTTGCGCCTGTCCGGCGACCGTGAACGCCGCCAGCCCCGCCTTCGGATCATCCGGCGGTCGCGCGTCGATGGGCCCCAGCCGTTCCGCCAGCGCCTGCGCGATCTCTTTGGTGTGACGCGACGCCCACACACCGGAGCAATTGATGCAACCACGGCCGCTGTTGAGGTAAATGCTGTCCACCATCAAATCGATGTACTTCTCCCAATGATCCGCCTCGTCGTCGCCCAAAAGTATTTTGCTGAAGCCGGGACCGTGCACCTGCACACACGGATTGCCGTGATAGCGCTTGACCGTTTCGGTGCTGCCAAAAATCTTTACTCGCGGCACGCGGTTCACGACTTCGGCGCCCATCTCCGCCCCGCCGGGATAGATACTGATGGCGTCGCGCGGCACGCCGGCTTCGAAGAACGCCGCCGCCATGCGATAAGGCGTCCAGGGCTCTTGCGGACCGGGTTTGAGCACCAGCCCGATCTGCATCGGAATGACGGGCAGCCACAACGTGTGAACGCCTGGTGAGTTCGACGGCAGCACCAGGCCCAGCACTGGCGATTGGGCCTGATAGCTGACGATGACGCCACGGCCTTCATCGCCGTAACCGCGCGTCAGAATTTCCAATGGCAATCCGCGCGTGAGGCAATCCAGGATGCGGTCCATGTTCGACAGCACAAAATGGTTCTTGGCCATGTTCGCCTTGCACATGTGTTCAGGAAGGCCAGTGGAGGCCGATTGCTGGCGCGCGAAATCATCCGGCGACTGCTGGCCATCGCCCATCGACAGCGTGGCATCCTTGTAGAGGTCCGCCGCCTTCTTCATGATTTGGACGAGTTGCCGGATGGGAATTTCGCGCAGCACCTCACGCGCGCGCGACGCTTTCTTCATGTCCTTGGCAAGCAAACCGGGATTGGCCTGGCTGACTTTGGCGAGCGGCTCGCCGGTGACCGAGTGGACGACCGTGTCAACCTCCATGCTTTCGTAAGGCTGACCCCAGCGCAGAATAGGAATTTTGATCATAGAAATCTTTCCGTCACGACGATTCAGGGAACATATCTGTATCTTGAACCATTGAGAACGTTTGGCGGACTTGATTCAAGCAAGTTTTGAGTCCAATCAGGCGAAACTCACCTCGCCCGCGCTCCCCAGATGACGTGAAATGTGCCGGATTAGCCGGCCGGTGGATTTACAATGATGAATTTGTTCATGCCGTTGTCGGTGATGTTCTCGGGCGGCGCGTTCCAGGTGGCGGTGTTGCGCTGCGCTTGCCACCGCACTCCAAAGCGCTTCGCGCGCATCGCCAATCCCAAAGGGATTGTGTCCTCCAGCCCAGGGTTGCGAGGCACGAGCTACCCTGGGAAAGCGTTAGGAAATGCGGTTCAACCCCAACGGGGTTGTGTCGGCTTCACGCTTCATTCCTCATGGCGTCGATTTCACTGCCAGCAACTCTAAGTAGGCGCCATTTCCTCACGAAGAAAGCGCTAGATCCTCTGCATACAAGACCGTCTCAAAGATTCCGCTCGGTCGCATCACCTTTTGACTTACTCGATAGCGGCCTTTCACTTCGGCAGTGGGAAGCGCGGTTGGTAGAGCCCGTCCGACAGTTCAATGGTCTCCCGGAGCAGTTGCACGACGCTCTCACCGGCAGCGACGAGTTCCGCAGAAGAGTCGCCCAGGTGCGCGAGCGTCTTCTGCACGCGCGGCCCGAACTCTGGTGGGGCGCTCTCGAACTCTGCAACCTCCGCCAGGGCCGTCTTGTCATTGATCGGATACTTGCGGTTCAAGGCGAACAGGGCCAGCACCAGTTCGTTCACGGCGCGAGTCAGGCAAGCAGCGGTCCCGTAGGTGTCTGAACGAGCCGCGACCTTGGGGGCGAACGCGGTGAGTGTGAATTCGGCCATGAAGAGAAAGTCCTGCACCACGCCCCGACGCAGGGCCTCGGGATAGTCCGCGACCCGCCGTTTCAGCACATCGAGCCGCCCTTCGGGATCGAACAGAGGAATACACACCGCGATCTCGCCAAGGTACGTTCCGCTGAAGAAGCCGAACGGGGGCTGCTGGAGGTAGTGAAGCTCGTACCGGCCGGCTTCCGCCTCAGCGATGACCCGCTCAACGTGTTCGAGGCTGCGATAGATGAAATCGACGCGCTGCCCGCCGATGGTCAGCCACGCCCCGCCGTTGACCCACGGGCCCCAACCGTAAAAGTCCGTGACCACCGGCCCGGCGGTGTCGTTGACGGCCTCGGCCAGTTCGCGAACGCCCTGGATCGAGAAGGGAGCCGCTTCCGAGTAGGCCGAGATCGATGTCCGATCCCGGCTGAGCGCGTCCACGGGCATGCGATCCCCCGAGCACGACAGCTTTGATCCCAGGGATGGCGCCGAGCCGCCTGGCGAGCGACGACACCAGTTCGCGTTGTTCTATTGAGAGTTGTTTCACTTTCAAGACGCGGTTCCGACCTTCCGCGACGGTGGAACGCACAAGCGGGACGGGCTCCTGATGAAGGTGCGGCGTTTCATTGGTTTAGAGTGATTGCCAAAAGTAATTTCCGAAAAGGTGGGGCAAACCTGCCGGTTTGCCGCAACGCCCAGCAGGGCGTCGCCCACCTTTTTGGAAATTACTTTTGGCAATATAATGATGTTCCGTTACGTCAAGATAGACCGGGTTGGCTCAATCCACTCCCAATCATCGCTTCCGGCAAAGCTGCAGGCCATCGGCGATGGGGAGCAAGACCGTTTCGACCCGCGGGTCGCGCGCCAGTTTCCTGTTCAATTCGTCGATAGCTCGTCCGGAAGGATGCTCCACCGGGCCGCCCGCCAGCCGTCCGCCCCAAAGCATATTGTCGAACAGGATCAACCCGTTGGATCGCACGTGAGGCAAGATCAACTCGTAGTAGGCGTCATATTCCGTCTTCTCCGCGTCGATGAACGCAAAGTCAAATGTCATCGCGGATGGAAGGGCTTTGAGGATAGAAATGGCTGCGCCCAGACGAAGTTCAATTTTTCTTTCGACGTCTGCGCGCGCCCAATACTTCCGCGCAATCCGGGTCCACTCCTCGCTTTCATCGATGCAGATCAAACGACCGTCCGCAGCCAGTCCGCGCGCAATGCAAAGAGAACTATAGCCCGTGAATGTGCCGGCCTCGATGGCGGATCGAGCGCCGATGGCCGCCACCAGGATGGTCATGAACGTTCCCTGCTCCTGGCTGATTTGCATCTTCGCGTCATCGCCTAAGGATTCCGTTTCCTTTCGCAGCGCATTGAGGATTGGATTCTCCGCATCGCTGCGCGCACCGCACACGTACTTGTAAAGCGCGTCATTGAGCGACAGATACTTCATGGGTGCTTTGGAATGCTGCTTCATAATTCGGCGGAAGCCTGGCAGGTTTTCAGTGGCAGTTCAGTCTAAAATTTTAACGCAGCGCACTCGGAGTCAGGGTCTATATCGATTGCCAAAGGAAGGGCGTGTTGCCCAAGTCTCGACTGCAATATCCCGGGAGGGCGAGGCTCCTGACGAGCCCTGTTTTGGTGGTCATTCTTGCTCCACCATGACTCGCGAGGACGCTCGCCCTCCCCTGAAATGATTTGGGTAACACGCCCGTAATTTCCAAAAAGGTGGGCGAACGCATTGCTGGGCGTTGCGGCAAACCGGCAGGTTTGCCCCACCAAACCTCCGCGTCCTCTGCGTTGAAGCAACCGGCCGGAAATTTCAGTCCCGCGCTCCAACCTGCAAGCCTTGGACCACCGTTTCAAGAAACTCCCGCGCGCGGCGGGCCAGCCCATCCACCTCCGTCGCATCCGTCGGACGCGGTACGAGCGGCGCAAAAATATTTTCGCAGCAAAGGGGCATGTTCAGTTCCGTGAAAGCCACCGGATGCAGCAGCTTGTAGTGATCGATCTCGCCGAAGCCCGGCCCGCAATCCTCGTCCTTGGGAAAGTTGCGATGATCCTTGATGCAGAAACTGCGGATTTCGCCCGCGCACTTCCGAATGTCTGCGATCGGATCGACGTTGAGGTAATCCATCACGTTTCCAGCATCGTAGTTCACCATAATGCCTTTGTCGGCCACTTCGCGAACAATCTCCGCTGTCGCCGCGCCCGTGCCGCTCTCCCCGCCGTGCTGCTTGATCACAATCATCACGCCATGCTCGCGCGCGATGGGACCAAGCTGCTTGAAGCGCTCAATCCACAGGGCGCGCCCGCCGCCCTTGGTGTGTCCAAACGTCAGCACCTGCGGAACCTGCGCCGCTGCCGCCTGCCGAATTCGGTTTGTGAAGACATGGACCGCGTCCTTCGCCTCCGGATAGACGCCGGAGAACATCATCAGCGGCGTCAGGCCAAGATCGCGGCACCGGTTGCCAAGTTCCCTGGCCTTTTGCGGCGAAGCATCGACAGCCATCACCGGAACTGATTTGCCATCGGACTCCTTGTGCGTCGTTCCCCACGCTACAAACTTGTAGCCGGCCGATTGAATCCCGCGCAGCGCCCGCTCCAGCGGAAACTGGGCGTAAGGCAGCGTCATGCAGGCGATCTGAAACTCGGTCTTCTTTTTGGACTCGGCGCCAACCGCAAAGCGAGGCCAAGTCAGGAGCGGCAGCCCGGCAACTCCGAGTTTGAGGAAGCCGCGGCGATGAAGTTTTGTGGAGTCCATGCGCAATGTTGACCGATCAAGGCGTTCTTTTCAAATGCACTCTGATCAGCAAGTATTGAGCGTCGCTCGTGCCTCCTCACTCGGCAATTCGCGCAACGGAGTTGTATCACGTGCCGCCCGTAACTTACCTAGCAGACGCTCCTGTTAGCGCCGGTGGACAGCGACAGGTCACAGGTGCTTTAGGAGGAGTGAATTGACGCACTGAATTGTGATTGTTGTTTCTTCAACGCTGTGGCTTACTTTCGTTCAACAAGCCCCGACAAGATTCCTTGCTCTGCCGAGGGCCCAATGACTGTTGGAACGTGATTGGATGAGCAAATCGATCTTTCTCTCCTACGCCCGCGGCGATGACGAAACGTTCGTCGCCCGCCTGCACGCCGACTTCACCGCGCGCGGCTTTAGTGTTTGGTGGGACGTCAAATGGCAGCACGCCGTCATCTACGGGAAGGCCATCCATTTCGGAGACTTTTGCACTAAACCATCATGAACGGCGATCCTTCATTACAACCGGTCCGTAGCCGCCAAATCCGTGTGTTCATCTCCTCAACCTTTCGGGACATGCAGGAAGAGCGTGACATCCTCATCAAGAAGATCTTTCCGCAGCTTCGCAAGCTCTGCGAAGAACGCGCAGTCACTTGGACTGAGGTGGACCTGCGCTGGGGTATCACGGACGAACAAAAGGCTGAAGGTAAAGTCCTGCCTTTATGCCTGGAGGAAATTCAACGCTGCCGACCCTATTTTATCGGACTGTTGGGCGAGCGCTACGGCTGGGTGCCGGAGCCCAACTCTATCCCGGCTGAACTGTTGGATCTGCAGCCGTGGTTGAAACCGCATCTTCAGCAATCTGTGACCGAACTGGAAATCCTCCATGGCGTCTTCAGCAACGAGTCGATGCAAGGACACGCGTACTTCTATTTCCGTGAGCCAAAATATTCGGAATCAGTTCAAGACGACAAGCGCCTGGATTTCAGGGTGGAAGGCGCTGTATCCGCAGAAAAACTTGGAAAGCTCAAACAAAAGATTCGAAGTGCCCGTGACGACCAGATCTGCGAACTCCGTGAGAACTATTCAACGCCTGCGCAACTTGGTCAGTGGATTCTCGAGGACTTCACGAAGCTAATTGATCGCTTCTACCCTAAGGACAAAGCGCCCAACTCGCTCGATCAAGAAGCCGCACGTCATGAATCTTACGCGCGAAGTCGACGGCTCGCCTTCGTCGGACGCGAAGACCTGCTACGCCTCTTGAACGAATGCGCTGCCGAATCGGGCAGGCCGCTCGTTCTGACAGGAGAATCCGGCTGCGGCAAATCCGCGTTCTTAGCGGAGTGGGCGGCTCGCTGGCGTAAGGACCATCCCCACGACTTGATCATTCAACACTACATTGGTAGCACCCCGGAAAGCGCGGATTGGAAGGGAGTGGTTCGCCGCGTCCTCAGCGAACTCAAGCGTGTCTTCGCCATCGCCGATGAAATTCCGGTTCAACCGGACGTCTTACGGGTTGCTCTCAATGACTGGACGATGAGGGCCACCGGCGCTCGCGAGGTCATTATTGTAATCGATGGTCTCAATCAACTCGCTGATAACGACGGGGCCCGCCAACTCGTCTGGCTGCCGGACGTCTTCCCGATCAATTTCCGCGTGTTCAGCTCCGCGCTGCCGGGCGAAAGCCTTGAAGTTTTGCGCAAACGGGACTGGCGAGAATTAAACGTGCCGCTCTTTGCCGGGGTGGACATTGCGCCTGCGGTGCTGGCTTATTTCAAGATCTTCAGCAAGACACTATCGCAGGACATCGTGGCAACGCTGGAATCCACCTTGGCCGCTCGCAACCCCCTTTACCTACGCGCGGTATTGGACGAACTACGGCAGTTGGGAAGGCATGAGGAACTGCGGGCAAAGGCAAACCATTACCTTTCCGCGCCCGACTTGCCCGAAATCTTCGACCGAATCCTGAGCCGCTGGGAGGAAGATTTTGGCCGGGATGCCGAATGTCCCGGTCTCGTCCGGCGTTCGCTCTGCCTCATCGCCTCGGCCCGATATGGATTATCGGAAACTGAGTTACTCCATCTGCTGGGAAAGGACAACGAACCGATGGCGCGCCATTCATGGACACCTTTTTACCTTGCGATGGAGAATCCGCTCGCGAACCGCGCCGGACTGCTTAACTTTGGACACGACTATTTCCGGGCCGCCGTATGCAATCGCTGGCTCAAATCCGAAGAGAGCAGGCGCGAATTTCATTTCCAAATTATGGACTTCTTTTCGATTCGAAAAGAAATCACCAAACGCAAATTGGATGAATTACCCTGGCAGTTGCACCAGCTCCAATACTGGGCGGATCTAAACGACTTGCTGGCTGATCCTGTCTTTTTTGAAAAGGCATGGGAGGACAATGCGGATGATGTGGCTCACTGGTGGACGGAAATGGAGAGCAGGTCCACTTTTCGATTGAAAGATGCCTACAAGCCCCTCCTGGATAAATGTCGGCGCTTCGATCCTCGTTTGCCGCAGGAGACTGGTCCCGGCCTGCCCCGGACCTATTTTATCCCAGACCTGAAAGATCGTGACGGGTTCGCCGCTTGCGTCAGTGGCCTTCTGCATCGCGCGGGCTACCTGCCAGAGGCAGTCATGATTGATCACGGCCTCTCTGCTTACCTTCACGCTAGAAACGAGAGTCTTTATCCTCCGGGTCTAAGGTCAAACGACACACCCATTGTCCGCAGATTGACCAAGGAGCTTTACGAGGAACAAATGCGGGATCTGGAAGAGAGAAAACGAATGGAGGGCAAGCCTTCTCGTTCTCCTCAAGAACAGAAGTTGATCGTAAGTCTCTTTAACAAATTGGATGACGCCGCACGGCGGGACCGGCAGCAAGAGGAACGTCAACGCCAGCAGGCAATCTGCGCATCCATGCATAGCCAGGCTGCAGGTCTTCGCACATTGGGCGACTTGGAAGCGGCGATGCATATCTTTAAGGCAGAGGAGCGGCTCAGTCGCACGATTGATGATAATAGTGGGGTGCTGGCGGCTCTCTGCGGACAGGCTGAAGTATTGCGGGATCAGGGGCAGTTCGAGCAAGCAATGGTGTTATACCGGGATATGGAAGGGAACGCTCGGACGGCTGGATGGCATGAGGCTCTCGCAAAATCCTTGTTCGGCCAGGGAGCAATACTCAAAGAGCAAGGACGGCTGGACGAAGCGATGGCGCTCTTCCAGGAATCCGCGCGCTTGAATCGTGAACTGGGCAGTAAGGTAGATCTGGCGGATTGTCTTGGTGGCCAGGCATTCATTCTGAGCGACGTGGGAAAGTATGATGAAGCGCTGACGTTGATCCAGGAGCAGAAGCGACTTTGCAAAGAGGCTGGGCATCAGGGGGGTCTCCAACAAAGCTGTTCTATTCAGGCCATAACTCTAGCCCGACTGGGCCATTTGGATACTGCTATGGCAGCTTCAAAGGAAGATGAACGATTATGCCGTCAAAGTGGCGACAGAGCATCGCTGCAATGGGCATTAAACACACAAGGGGTAATTCTGCGCCAGCAAGGCAGGTGGGATGACGCGCTGAATCTCCATCAAGAACAAGAGGGAATATGCCGTGGACTTAAACACAACACTGGGCTTTACGCCTCTCTTTCCAACCAGGCGGGGATATTTCTTGATTCCAGCCGCTGGGAGGAAGCGCTACCGATATTGAAAAAAGCAGAGGCGCTTGGCCGAGAAACAGCGGACAACAAGAATGTTCTTACCACGTTAAACGGACAATGGACTGTCTTATATCAGCTTGGGCAAATCGACGAGCTTCAGAGCGTGGTCGATCGACAAGTGCAGGTCTGCCGGGACCTGGGTGATTTTCCGGCGTTAGCGGACTCGCTCCGCCGCCGAGCGTGGGTATTGTTGCAAATGGGGCTGCCTGACCGAGCCATCTCCACTCTTGAAGAAGAACAAGAGTTGCGAGGACGATCAGGTGATCGTGGAGGATTGCGGGTTACAATCCAGAATAAAGCGTCGATACTGCGAAGGTTGGGGAAGTTGGATCAGGCATTGGCTTGCCACAAAGAAGAAGCAACCATTTGCCGGCTTTTGCGAGACGAACTGGCCTTACAACAGGCGCTCGACGCTCAAAATGAAATCCTGAGCCAATTGGGCTCTCACAAGCAGGATGGATCTGCCGGGTAACAGGGACATCCAGACTTTATGATGCGGGTTTTACTTGCTTCCGACGCCATTCCCTAAAGAGACCATGGAGCTTCTCAGCGCCGAAGATGACACACCCGAGTGGGACGAGGAGCGTGAAAAACCAAAAAAAGCACCATTCACTCACTTTCATTCGAGGTGCCTGCACGGAGGATTCCGGTTTCGATGGATTAAATAATATGTCCATCGTTTCAAGACTGAGGTTGGTATTTCCTTTTGAATACTCGACCCCTAGGGGGTGCAACGCCTCCAGTTTGACATTCTCTCGTACATATTTGTTGGTGGCCACCTGGTAGGTATAGGAAACGAATACGTCAAGGTCCTGCCCGGTCCGGCCTGTCGGCTGTCCGTATCGGACATAGACTACTTTGGTTCTGTGTTCACGAGTGGACAAGACAAGGGCTTCGGCGGACTTCCAGAAAAACCGCTTCCACAAACTGGCCTCGCCCCCAAAAATGCTGAGAATTGAAACAATTATCACAAAAGAAATGACTGCCAGCGTCATCCAGAGTATCACGTGCCCCAACGCGCGGCCGAAGAATTTTAAGAACGAAAGCATCAGCGGGGAATCTCAATAATTACTCGTCTCCTTCGAACGAGAGGTTCGTTAGGCTGCGAACAAGATTCAATGTCTCCAGACTCACCGTGATTACCTGCCCAATCAAACGCACGATGTATTGCTCGTCGTCCATGCGGTTCGGATCGCTGGTGATGTTGCCTTGGTGACACGAGATTGGCAGAGCACGGAGAGCCCCATCCACATCGTAGCCGGCTTGTCTCAATATGTAGCTCTTGCCGTAAGTTTGACATGTCCGGCTCCGCGACAATTCGTGTTGTAATTCATCCACGCTCCGATTGGCTTGGTTCTTTGTGCTCATATGGCGGGTCACGGAAAGAATATCCACGTTGCTCCTGGCAAAGGCCTCCAACCGAAAAAAAGTAACGCGAACGCACGAAAGAAAAAGAAGGCAGCGCCCAGAAGGCAGGCAGCCCCAATCAATTGGTTGATCTGAATCAGGTTGCGGTGCTTTTCGGGTGGAGTTTCAACAGGGTCTTTAAGCTTTAGATGTCGGACCATCATGTAAACGTGGATGAACATCAAAAACAGGAAATCAGCCGCCATCAGTAAATTCACCCACCATACCCCGGCCTTATCCGGGCCAATCAGTCCGAACAGAAAGCGGCTGGCAAAAATCCACGCAACAATGATGGAAAACATCAAAGCCATGATCGCCGATTTACTCATAAGATAGTTGAATCGTTGGTAGCGGATGATCGGTTTGCGCGCACGCAATCGTTGCTCACGAACGTGCGCGGCTCAGGCACGAACGCAGGCAACCCTGGCGGCGTGATGGGTTCGTTCTTCGCTTCCTTCTCCGCGAGGGCAAGGTTCAGGGTCAGGAGGAAGGCGAGAATGTCTTCCTTTTCTTTCATGCCGTAGGCGGCGCGGACGGCGGTGTCGAGGGCGGCCTGGGCGTCGAGGAGCTTGTTGTCACCGGGCGTTTCAAGGGTGCGATAGAGTTCGCGCAGCGACCAACCGTTGGCGTCCATGATTTGCCGGCGCAACGCGCGCAACTCGCAAGCGGCGTCAGCCACGGCGCGGATTTGTTTGGCGCTCGGCTCTGCGGCCACGGGAACGTGTCGAACACCGTGTCGGAGGTGTAACGGAAACGTGCCGTGAGCGTTGAACACTTTGCGGTGAACCACGCCCAATGAATACCTGATTGAAGAATTCCAAACGAGTAATCATCAGCGAATGCGAAGACAGCGAGTGCGTTGTCTGGAAGGGAATAGAATGGCACAGTGATTCGGATGCTCTCTGAGCATTTCCGCTGCTTCCTGTGGTTCGAGAAAGAACCCTTCGTGAACCGGGTTTTGGCCTTGGAACACGAGCTTAGGTTCTTCGTTCGCGCGAAGTGGCTTCGCGGTCGTAACGTCGAACTTGCTCGAAAGCGTCGGGCCGATGGAGTCAACCTCGTCACACTTCCAAGGGCTATCTTTCGCGTCACCAATTTGCGTGAACAGTTTCTTCGTTCCTTTTTCGACGCCCTTCACCCAGTTCACGATTGAGACATGAACCTGCGCTTCGCCGGACCATACCTGAGTCGAAACCGCTTCGGTGATCGTGCCGCCATTGTTCACAACGTAATCGAGGCTGGCTTCGCGCGATTCATTCTGACGGATCGTTTTTGTTCCGACGAGACCGGCGCGCTGGCCGGGCTTTAGCTGGTCATGCGTGACACGAAACCAGTGGACGCAGAAATCTGCCATCCTCGGCACGTCAGGGAACTTCGCATGGACTTTTCGGGCATATTCATAGCCGTGCTCCTTGGCAAGATGACGTGAACCAAGAAACGGCGGGTTGCCGATGATCGCGTCCACTTCCGGCCATGGCGTGAAGAGCGCGTCGGCGCAAACAATGTTGGCGTCCAGATTGTCGAGCGGCAGGTCTTTCTCGAATTGCAGCGCGTGCGTGTCGCCGCCGGGCAGCACATCGGCGTGCGCGTCCCAGAACTCGTGCGCCTGCCGTCCGGCCAGACGACGGGCGAGCATGAGCGTGACCTTGGCGGTCTCCACGGCGTTGTCATTCACGTCGAGTCCGTAGAATTGTTTGGGCGAGATGCCACTGGCGGTACCGACTTTCTCGAATTGACGTTTGTCCTGCGTGAAGAGCCGCAGCAAAAGGTTTTGCTCCAGTTCGCGCAGCGCACGGTAGGCGACGAACAGGAAGTTGCCGCTGCCACACGCGGGATCGAGCACGCGGAAGGCGCGAAGCTGGCGGAGCAGTTCGAGCATTTCGGAAACATTTTTGGCGGCAGCAATGCGTTCCTCCCACGGACGCACGATGGTCGGGCGGACAATTTTCTGAATGTCACTCTCATAAGTGAAATGCGCGCCGAGGGCGTGGCGTTGCTCTTTCAGTAAGCTCCCTTCAAAGAGTGTTCCGAAGATGACGGGCTGAACGCGAGACCAATTCTCTTTGGCGGCATCGAGCAGCAAACCAATCTCAGCGGGTTGAAGTTCGATGGGTTCGACCTGAGCGAAGAGGCCGCCATTGAAGTAATCCACGCCCGCGAAACGTCCCCCGCGCGCGGGCCTCTGCTCGTTCATCTGACGAAAGAGTCCGCCAATGAGATCATACGAGTTTGCACCGCGCCGGCACTCCTCGAGCAGGGTGGTGAAAAGGCTTTCCGGCAGCAAGCCGATGTCCTCGGAGAACATGGCGACAACGGATTGGAGAATGTAGCGGCGGGCGCAGGCGCGATCTTCGCCGCGGCTGACCATGGAGTTGAAGGCATCGGCGACGCTCTGCGCGGCTTTACGGGTGACGGCGACCCAGTTGTTGCCAAAGACGGGCGCGAACTGGCGCGGGAAAAGAAAGTTCAGCGCGGAATGGCGGGCGGCGAGTTCGCTGACTTTAATGCGGTCCACCGGCTCTTGAAGCTGGGTGTTGAAATCGTAAATCCAAAGCTCGTCGAAGTTGCACAGGACGACGTAGGGTGGGCGATGGGGAACGAGGTTGAGCCAGTAGTCGAAGGTTTGCTGGTAATGTTGCGAGAGCTTGGCCCCGCGCGATTTCATTTCGATGAGCACGCGGCCCGGCCAGACGAGATCGGCGAACTTGGTGCGGTCGCCAGGAAAGCGGACCCGGTACTCGAAGGTGCAATTTTCGGGAAGCGTGTTGGCGTCGTGGTTGAAGGCTTCGAGCAGGTGGAAAAGGAACGTCTGAGCTTCGCTTTTCTCGTCGCCTTCGAGTTTGGCGGCGAATTTGGCGAATTCGTGGAAGGCGCGTTCCTGTGAAGTCATTGGCGTGGATTGTAGCAAACGGCCCATTACCGGGCTACGGTTTTTAGGGTTCTTTGGTGGAGCAAATGAATCACGCGCATGCCGGGACGGACCAACAGCTTCTTTACTTAGCGGATTTTGACCAGTTCAAGTCGCTCCATGAAAGCACGACCACTTGTTGTAGCATCTCCATTGCCCCTCGGCCGGGGCGAATTGTCGTTGGTAGTTCGCAAACGGGAATGGCTAGACTGATTGCCAAAGATAATTTCCACTTCCAACCAGGCAAAGCCTTGCCCCTTGGCGTTGTCGTAGCGGCGTCGGCAGAGCGCCGTGTCTTTGCCGTGGTTTACGGCGCTCTGCCGAGACGCCGCTACGCTGTTTAACTCCCAACTCGGTTCCGGCAGCCCTTCGGGCTGTTGAAGTCACGTGACCTGACTTTACGCGGCCTTTGTCTCGGATGCCGAGGTGCTGTTGATCGCCACCACCGTTGCCTCTTTCTGCCGTTGCGGGGCGCGCTCGACGCGGCTGGCGCTTTGCCAGGCACGCAACTTCTCGGGCTGGCGCGCGTACTTGTTGTACATGATCGCGTCCAGTTCGGTGACTTCGTCGCTGGCGCGTCCGAGCAGATGCCCGATGAGCGCGGTGTTCTCTACGCCTTCCTGGACTTCGTCCTGATGGTGCTTGTTGGCGTCGGCGATGGCTTGACGGGCGGCGTGTTCCTTTCTAATCCTCTTTCACTGTTCGTCTGATCAGCAGAAAGGGGTGAAGAAGCGGAACGGCTGACCGGGGGCAGAAGTTAATTGTCAGTGGTCCCCGCGAGCACACCAGGGAATTCCAAGGCTCGCGAGGACGCTCGCCCTCCCGAATATGGGTTTTGAGACCGTCTCAAGAAGATCTCCGCTCCGCTAACATGCGCGGCGATGTCACTTCACGCTGACCGGGAGCATCTGCACCGTGAGGGCCGATGGCGCGCCAGCCGAGCGATAGACGCGGTGCGTGGCCTTCCGAAAATCTTCCGGCTTCGCGGTCGGGATGTTTACGAACGTCTGCGGGTTGCGATCCACAAGCGGGAACCACGAGCTTTGCACATGTATCATCACGCGATGGCCGCGCCGGAAGGTGTGGAAGATATCCGGAATCTCGAACTCAATCTTCGCAAGCCTGCCCGGCTCAAACGGCTCCGGTTTCTCAAGGCTGTTGCGAAACTTGCCTCGGAAAACATCGCCGCGCACGAGTTGCTGGTAGCCACTCATCGCCACGTGGGCGGGATTCGGGTTCGGGTTGGGAAAGTCGCCGGCGTAAACGTCCACCAGCTTCACCACCCAATCCGCGTCGGTGCCGGTCGTCGAGACGTGCAACGTTGCCTTCAGCGGGCCGGCAAACGTGAGGTCTTCCTCCAAAGGCTCGGTCTCATACACGAGCACATCCGGACGTGACGCTGCGAAACGCTGATCGTGGACGGGATACGATCGCGGGTAGCCCGTGGTGAACTCCAGGGTATAAGGCACGGGCTTGGCCGGATCGCTCACATATTCATCGAATGCGTCGTCGGCGTCCGTCGGTGCACTGAAGTCAAGCTTGCCACCGGCGCGAAAATACAGCGTGCTTGCGGTCACTTGCTTTGGTGGCCACGCATCGAAGCGTCGCCATCGATGCGTGCCGGTTTCGAACACGTGCGCCTCGGTGGTGGTGTAATTCGTATCGCCTTTGAGAAAGTGGCGGAAGAACGGCAACTCGATCTTGTCGCGATAGAACTCCGACGTCTTTGCCCGGAAGTTGATGTCGCCAAGTTTGTCGCCGTCCCCGCGACCCCATCCGCCGTGTGCCCACGGCCCCATCACCAGCATGTTCGTGATGCCGGGATTCTGCCGCTCGGTCCACCGATACGTCTCCAGCGGGCCAAACAAATCCTCGGCATCGTACCATCCGCCCACCGTCATCACGGCACAGCGCACGTTCTTGAGATGCGGTCGAATGTTGCGCGCCTTCCAGTACTCATCGTAAGTGGGGTGCGCCAGGAACTCGTTCCATTCCGGCGCGCGGCTTTTCAAGAGCATCTTGTCGGAGTTCGCCAGCGGTCCCATGCGCAGGAAGAAGTCGTAGCCATCCGAAGTCCGGAAGTTGAACGGCTTGAACTCTTCGTGCAGCGGGTCCTCGACCTTCTGCGCGAAGACGTAGAAGAAATTGAAGTTCTGCGCGAGGAAGAACGCGCCGTTGTGATGGATGTCGTCGCCGATGAACCAATCGGAAATGGGCGCCTGCGGTGACGCGGCTATCAGCGCCGGATGCGAATCGATCATTCCCATCGCGGTGTAGAAGCCGGGATAGGAGATGCCGAACATGCCCACTTTGGCGTTGTTGTTTGGGACGTTCTTCACCAGCCACTCGATGGTGTCATACGTGTCGGAGTTTTCGTCTGTGTCCCTGGGTCCCTTGTTCGGATGGAATGGCCGCACGTGCATGTATTCGCCTTCCGAGCCGTAACGTCCTCGCACGTCCTGGGTCACGAGAATGAACTTGTCCCTCGCCAACGAACGGAACGAACCGGCTGGATCGTTATAATTGTCCGCGCCATAAGGCTTCAACGCATACGGCGTGCGCGTCAGGACAATGGGCCACGCTTGCGAATCATCCTTTGGAACATACACACGCGCGAACAGTCGGACACCATCTCGCATCCGGATGCGATGTTCGTATTTGGTGTAATGCTCCGCCAGCCAGACAGCGTTCGTGTCAGCCGGTTCGGCCGCAGGAACCAGATGCTCGAAAAGTGAAACCCTTACGGCCAGGCAGAGGAAGATGAGGCGCATGGCCGAATTGTCCGCAAACAAACTCTTCCGGCAAGCGAGAACTCAGCCGGACGATTCAGTTGAAAAAGAGGAGCGCGACCGTCCCGGTCGCTCCCGCCGGCGTCCCGCTTGTGGGTTTGAAGCGTCGGAGACCTCACCGAATTGTGCGGGTTCGACGTGTAAGAGTTTTCGGCGGGACGCCGAAAACCGCGGGCGAGACGCCCGCGCTCCACCCACGCTTCGCGGCAGCAAGGGTGCGTCACTTGACGCTGGGACGTGAATCGCGGCTAAAGCTCTCGAACCTTGCCGCCAACTGGTTCGGGGTCGCAGAGCCTCGATAAACCAGGAGCCGATACTGAAAGCGCTTTTTCTCGTTCGCCATCAGCCTCCAGTCGCCGAGAGCTGAAACATTGGGGTTAATGAGTCCTTGTTCGTCGGCGCGCCAGCCGGGCGGATGATTTGGATTGTCCGAATGATCGAAGAGGGCGATCCCAAAGATTTCGTTCCCAAACGGCCGCTCGACGTTGCACCAGGCGGCACGCTGTTGTTCGCATTGCCGACCGCGCTGTCCGTTTGAGTTCAGGTGCGTCTGGCGCGGATTGGCTTTATCCCAGGGCATACGCACGGCCAGGCCGCCGACAAAGAATTTCCCAAAGGTGACATCCTGCTCATTGGCGCGAAGCAAAAGATCGAAGTCGATCAGGTAAGCGTCGCGTGATTCAGGCGCATGAATGGTAATCGAGTCTTCCTCTTCGAGGACAACCTTTCCGTCCGGCGCGACCAGTTCCACCAGCGCCCGCCACGAGACGCGATCGGGCGCCTCTTTCAATTCGAGCAGGCGCATGAAACGTTGTTTCCCCTCGTCTTCCTTCCAGTAATTGAATCCGTTCACGCGATGAAAACCGGTGAAGATGCCGTGCTGCCACGGATGATCGGCAGGGCGATCCTCCGTCAGCACAACGCCACCGGACACATCGCGCACCGGATGAAGATACGGGCGGAGGTTCGGTTCCATGACGTAGGTCGCGAGTTCAATCCAGTCGCCGTGCCCCGGCAACTGTGCCCGGACGACAAGCCTCGTCTGGCTGGATTCAACTTTGAGCTGGCCGGTGGACCTCCCTGGCTCCTTCGGTTTGGCAATATCGGGCGCGCCGGGGATGACCCTCGCGCTCGCATCCGTCGGCGGCTTGTCGAGCGCCAGGAAAGCAAACAAGTCCGCCAGATCTTTCTGGTCGAGCGTTGCTTCGAGTCCCTCCGGCATCATCGAGAGCTTGCTCACGCGCGTGTATTTCACCTGGTTGCGCGGCACCGCTTCCTCGCCCTCGCCGGGCATGCGCACCACCATGCGCTGCTCGTTGTCCTCGGCGATCAGACCGGTGAGATTGCGCCCATCCTTGGTCACGACAGTCGTGACCTGATACGCTGGTCCGATCACGAGGCTCGGATCGAACACATTCGAAAGTAACTGCTCGAACGACGCCCGGCCGTTAGCCGTGATGTCCGGTCCGAGCTTTCCGCCTTCACCGTAGATCGAGTGGCATTGCGCGCATAGATTGCGAAAGACCGCCTGGCCGCGGAACGGGTCACCGAGGTGCTCGCGGAAATAGGCATCCATCTCGGCCACGACCTTCTCGCGCTCCGGGTTCCGTTCCTCGCGAATCCGGCCAAAGGCTTTCTCCACGGCCCACAGCGCCTCACGATCGTTGCTCTCCAAAATCTTTCGCAAGTGATTGGCGTTGAGCACGCCTTTGGGCAGCTTGCTGGCGAGCACGGCATCGAGAAGCTTTCGCGCCCACCGTTCGCGCTGCATCAGCAAATCAATCGCCAGCGGCTGCACTTCGGGCGCCAGTTTCGGATACACAGCCAGGAGAACGTCCGCCAGCTTTGGATCCTCCATGCGTCCGAGGAGAACGAAAACACGCCCAATGAAATGGGCCGGATTGGACGACAGCACTTCCGGCAACGCGGAGATGAGCATCGGATCCCGGAACGCGATGAGCGCATCCAGCGCCTGGAGGCGTGTGGCTTCGGGTTGCTCCACGGAACGAAAGCGCGCGCGAATTGCAACCGGATCGACCTGTGCCAGACCGAGCCGCGCCGCAAGGAGTTGTGCGCTTAAGAAAAGCGGCGTTTTGGACTCTTGAAGCTCCTGCAAGACCGTTTTCAGTTCCGCTTTGAGCTGGGCGATGACTGGTTCGCTCAACGCGCTGAGCTTCGACCCGATGACTGACAGACATTCCTTGGCGCGCTCGCCATCCTGGCGCGCGACAAGTCTGAGGAACGTCGCGACGGCTGCCTCGTTGGGCTTTTGTGCGCTCAGCATGCGTTCGACGATCCGTGCCGAGAGAGCAGCCAGCGCCGGTGACAGTTCCTTTTGAAGGGAAACGAACCGCGCGCCGTTGGTCTCCAGCAGCGGGTGCAAATTGTTCCACGCGATGGAAGGAATCAGTTTGTCCTGCCCGCAGTGTGCGAGCACGTCACTGAGAACGGCGAGCGCGTCGATGTCTTTGATTTTGCGCGAAGCGATGGCGGCCTGGAGTTGCGCGTCGGGCGATGGATCGCGTGCCAGCGCGGCCACCTTCTCGCGAACAGATGAGTTCACCGCGCCGAAATTCCCTGCCGATCGAACGCCCCAGGCGCGATAAGCGGGATCCGGATTGGCCAGAACCTTCACATGAAAGGCAGGGTCGAGTGCGCCGCTGCCGATCAAAGCCCACAACGCGTGCAATCGAGCTTTGCGTTCGATAATCGTAGGAGCCGAGGTAACGAGGCTCTGATCCACTTCGGGTTTCGGACCGCGGACTTCGGATTTCGAACTGAGCCTCCTTACGTCGGCTGCTACCGAGGAAAGGACAACCTTCTCAAGTTTCCCACGAAGGCCGCGGCTTTCGCTTCCCAGCCGCTCCGTCAAAATCCGTTGCGCGGTCTCGCGGAAATAAATGTTGCCGCTCGCCAGTCGCGCAATCAGTTCATCGTCGCTTGCGCTGGCCAGATCGATCCTGGGAGCGCGCGGAGTGTTTTTGTAGCGCAGCCGATAGAGCCGGCCCTTCAGCCGATCCACACCCTGGGGATCGCGCGCGGCATCCTGCGAGCAATGATAGCGATCGTACCAGTCGAGCATGTAAAGAAACCCATCCGGCCCGATCTTCAGGGCCACCGGCATGCACCAGGCGTCGTTCGCGGTGAGAAGATCCGCTTCGCCTTTGGCCAGATAAGTCGCGCCCTCGCGTTGCAACCGGTCCACGTTGAGCGCGCCACCGTGAACATTGCCTACGACAACACGCTCGCGGTACTGCGATGGATAGGCGTCGGTATCCAGAAAGGCGAGGCCGCAATAGGCTGTCTTTTGATGGCCGTGGTCCGTGATGGAGCCGATCGGAATCGTGAAGGGCGGGAACGCGCCCGCCTGCCGTTGGTACTGACCCGTCTCCACGAAATGAAACAAATGATCGTTGGCCCAGTGGCAGGCCTCGACGATGGCGTTGCCCTCCGTGTCCCACCCGATGCCATAAGGATTGCTGGTGCCTTCGGCGACAATTTGAAATTCTCTCGTGCGCGGATGCACCCGCCAGAGCGCGCAGTTGAACTTGTATTCCTGGCCGTTGTTGGAACGGACGCGGCTTTGATTGAACACGCCGTTCAATCCATAGAGCCATCCGTCTGGTCCCCAGGTCAGCGAATTGGGCAACTCGTGCGTATCGGTGCGGCCAAAACCCGTCAGCACCACGTCGCGGCTCGTTTCCCGACCGTCTTTCTCGCGCAGGAAGAGAAGGTCCGGCGCATTGAGCACCCAGATGCCGCCGTAGCCAATGGCCACACCGGTAGGAATGTTCAACCCTTCCGCAAATACCGTCACTTTATCCGCGCGCCCATCCGCGTCGGTATCTTCAAGAACCTTTACTCGATCCTGGCCGATGCCAGCCGGCTTGCGCGGATACTCGATGCTTTCGGTAATCCAGATGCGTCCCCGATCATCGAAACTCATCGCGATAGGATTGACAATGTCCGGTTCGCTCGCGACCAGTTCGATGGTAAAACCATCGGGCACCGTCATTTTGCTGATGGCCTCCTGTGGGGAGTAAGGTGGATTGGGCGGCTGGTCCTGGCGCCAGGGAGTGACGTTCTCGGACTCAGCGCCGCAAAGCTCAGGCACAATTACCAGCGACAGACCAAGCGTGATATTCCACCACGTCATTCGCAAGGCAAAGCGACGCATGGCAGCGACCCTATCAGGATCCCGTCGGATTCACAGGGCATTTTCAGGAGTTAAACCGTAAACTAGATTGCCTCCGGGCGAAGTTCTTTTCCCTTCCGCTGGCCGTTTTGAACTGCGGATCTGAAAGTCGGTTTTTCGGGCGCGGGCAAAATGGCGAACGCGTGGATCATCAATGCCGGCCTCCTCAAAGTTGAAGGAAGCAGGATTTGTATTTTGAAAGGTTGAAGTCGTGCCGCATCCGCTCCATGGTTGGAGAGATTGAGTCCCGGGAAGAAATTCTTTGTTGGCGCTGCGTTGGTGCTGGGATTGATCGCTATCGTTTTGTACGCGGTTCACTTTCGGTGCCGGCTGGCCGTGCGCTCTTATAAGGCCGAGTTGCTGGCCAAAGGCGAGAAGCTTGCCATCGCCGATGTTCGGCCAAAGCTCCTTGCCGCGAAAGAAAATGCGGCCGAAGCATTAATTCCAGCCATGCAGCAGATGCCTGCCGAGGGTCCGGTGACGAAGGAGACGCCTCCCCGCGCGATGCGGATCGTGGTGCCCGGCCGCGCAATGGTCGGATGGTCTCAACCCGCACTTCATAGTGACAAGAAGACCAATAGCTGGGGGGATCTGGCAAAGGAGTTGGAGGCCAGCGCGTCGCACCTCGCTGAAATCCGGGCGGCCCTGCGATTTCATGGCGTGAGTTTCCATTTGAATTATGAGCAGGGGTTCGGTTTGCTGCTGCCTCACCTGGCACAACTCAAACGCGCAGCGCAACGATTTTCGGCTGCGGTCATATCTGATCTTCACGGGAACCAACCGGCGTCGGCCTTCACTAACTTGATGAGTTTGATCGCGTTGGCAAGAGTTCCGCATGATGAACGGTTGGTCATTTCAGAGCTGGTGCGCATCGCAGTAACTCACATTGCTCTCGCAGTGACTTGGGAGAGCCTGCAGGCGCCGGGCTGGACGGATGAACAATTGCAGCAGTTGCAGGCCGAATGGCAAAAATTGGAATTCCTTGGCGCCATCCAAAATTGCTTTTTGACGGAACGCGCGATGGCCATGTCCCAACTCAACCGATTCCGGCGTTCCTCAGCCGAACTGAACAAAGCGGTTGGCCTCTTCGCCGGCGGTGGGCCTCCTGCGGCCGCAAGTTCTGGAAGTCTTGCGGATTTACTCCTGGAACTCGTCGAGGTCACCGGAGAATTCTTTCGAGACAGTTCCCGGGAGTTCTTGTGGCGCTGGTATTGGTCGTACGTGGATGAATTGCGGTTTCTCCGTATCGATCAGCTCTTGATTGACAGTGCTCAAGCAGCCAGGAGCAACCGTTCTTATCATGCTATCGAAGGCAGTTTGGAGTCCGGCATCAAAGCTCTTGGCATGGAGGATTCCCAACCGGACGACGAGAACATCGGCTACATGTGCGTCAACGGTATCGACCTGCGATGCATGTTTTCGGAAGGAGCGCTCACGCTCAAAAATGCATTGCGCAGGGCCATGGTGACTGAAACCGCCCGTGAACTGGTGATTGCGGCTATCGCGCTCAAACGCTATGAGCTCAAGCATGGCCGGAAGGCGACCAATCTTCAGATGCTGGTGCCGGACCTTTTAAAGGAACTTCCCCGCGATTACATGGATGGCCGAGTGCTGCGTTACCACCTCAATCCAGAGGGAACTTTCCTCCTGTATTCCGTCGGCGAAGACGGGCAGGACGATCAGGGCGATCCTAACCCCGCCAAAGGAGAGTCCAAGGCATGGTCGAATGGGCGCGACTTCGTCTGGCCGCAACCAGCGACACAGGACGAAGTAGATGCTTCCAACGCGAAGGCGCCGAAGTAGTCGCCTATCTCCTCGTGCTCTTCTGAACTCGTTTTCGCTTTCGCTTCGCAAATCAAGTTGCTACAACGCCGCCCATGGGTGCGGACCTGAGAATCGGTTTTCTGGGCGCGGGCAAAATGGCGACGGCGCTGGCCAAGGGGTTCATCAAGGCCGGGCTCGTCAATGTGGAAGACCTTATAGCCAGTGATCCCGTTGAAGGCGCGCGAGCCGCATTCACCAAAGAGACGGGCGCGAAAGCAACGACCCTTAATCCCGAGGTCATGAAGTGTTCGACCGTGCTGATCCTGGCGGTGAAGCCCGATCAAACCAAGGATGTGCTTGCGCAGATTCAAAGTTCCTTCTCCGAAAAGCACCTGTTGCTCTCGATTGCTGCGGGCGTGCCGCTCGCCAAACTGGAAAGCGCTCTGCCAACGGGCGCTCGGGTCATTCGCGTCATGCCGAACACGCCGGCTTTGGTCGGCGCCTCGGCCACAGCGTTTGCCTTGGGTAAATCCGCCCGACCCGAAGATGGCCAGCTTGCGCAAAGGCTTTTCTCTTCCGTCGGTGTCGCTTATCAGGTCAAGGAGGCGCTGCTCGACGCCGTAACCGGATTAAGCGGAAGCGGGCCTGCTTATGTTTTCCTGATGATCGAGGCTCTCAGCGACGGCGGGGTAGCCGCGGGTCTGCCTCGCGATGTTGCCACGCGGCTGGCGGCTCAAACCGTTTTTGGCAGCGCAAAAATGTTGCTCGAAACAGGTCTCCATCCGGGCGCGTTGAAGGACATGGTCACCAGCCCGGGCGGCACGACGGTCGAAGGGCTCCACGAATTGGAAAAGGGCAAGGTGCGCAGCGCCTTGATCAGCGCCGTGCGCGCGGCCACCGAGAAATCCAGGAGGTTAGGGCAAAGCTAGAGATTCTGGCTTTGGACATTCATGAAAAGATCTTGCAAACCTTTCCTTGGCCACGACCAAGGTTTAACGCAGAGCACGCGGAGGTTCGCGCAGAGGGCGCAGAGCGAACCCATCCAAGCGCGCTTCCGCGTCCTCGGCGACAAACTCAGCGTCCTCGGCGTTGAAACAGTGCCGTGCAAAGAGCTCTGGGTTCCGCATTCCGCATTCCGCATTTCACTTTCATGAGCTTTCCGTCTCCGACGACCAAGCAAGCGCGCATCCTTTGGACCGCTCTCACCGCCTTGTCTGTCGCCATTTTTGTGGCGCTGCTGGTCTTGCTGATTTGGGCCTTGGGGCACGTGCTCCGACTTCTTTCTCCGGTGCTTTGGCCCCTGGCCATGGCCGGCATTCTGGCTTACTTGCTGGATCCAGTGGTTGATTTTTTGGAGCGCAAGAGAGTCCCGCGTGGCCGGGCGATTCTCCTGGTCTTCTTCTGCGCGGTGATGCTGGTGAGTGGGTTCATCGCGAGCGTGGTGCCGCGATTGGTCCACGAAACGGCCGACCTCATTTCCGATGTTCCCACTTACTCGCGGCAGATACAGAACAAGGTCAGTGATTGGATTGCCAAATCCCCCTGGGGCACAAAGAAGCTCATCGGTCCGCCGGCGCCGGCGCCCTTGACGGGGACCAACACCACCAACACGACCACCGCGACTCCGCCGCCAACCCCAGGGCTCACCAACGCCCCGCCGGTCGCCCCTGCCCCTGCGGAGCCGGAATGGGTAAAGAAAGCCACAGCCTCTGGCATTTCCTGGCTCACGTCCATCATGCCGAAGGTCGGGGGTTGGTTTCTCGCGCAGGTGTCACGCGTCGCTTCCTGGGCAGGAATGATCATCGGCCTGGCGCTGGTGCCGGTATTTACCTATTACTTTTTGCAGGAGAAAACCGCCATCCAGGCCGCCTGGACCAACTATCTCCCGGTTCAGGAGTCGAAGTTCAAACAGGAACTGATCTTCGTCATCAATGCCATCAATAATTACCTCATCGTTTTCTTTCGCGGACAGGTGGTGGTGGCTCTGTGCATCGGCGTCTTGCTGACGATTGGTTTTCTTTCCATCGGACTGAACTACGCCGTGCTGATTGGCGTCGTGGCGGGCCTCCTGAATATCGTTCCTTATCTGGGGGCCATCCTGACCATCGTGCCCGCGGTCATCCTGGCCGCGGTTCAGTTCAAAGACTGGTTGCATCCGGCTTTGGTGGTGGCGATTTTCTGTGGCGTGCAAATGTTGGAAGGATTCGTCATCTCGCCCAAAATCATGGGCGATCGCGTCGGACTCCATCCCGTCACGATCATCATCGCGGTGCTGGTCGGGACGACGCTGCTGGGAGGAATTCTCGGAGGCATTTTGGCCATACCGCTGACCGCTGCGCTGCGCGTGCTGATGTTCCGCTACGTGTGGAAGAAGCGGGACACGCAATCATGACGGCCTGATGACGAAGGTCCAAAGCATTTCCCATGATCCTGAACCTGGATACCGTGCCTGAGTGAACATGGGTCTAAAGCGATTGCCAAAAATAATTTCCGACCAACCCAGGAGCCAAGGCTGCTGCGCCTCACAGAGGCGCGCTCCGGGAGCGCGGGTCTGCGACCCGCAGCATGGCCAATAGGTTGCCAGTCGGAAATGAATTCCGGCAACCGCTCTAACCCTGCCGCGCCGATGTCCCTTCCTTTCATGCGTTGCAGCTTTTCCTTCCCGTTAGTTCTCGTCTCCTTGATGGCGCCCGCGCCTTCTGAAGCCGCTGCGCCCAATCCACCGTGGACTTCGCCCAATCACTATCGGGCTTTGCTGACCGTGGATGGACGAGCGCGCCTGCGATCGAACTCACCCGCCTCCGTCGAAATCGACTTTCAACAGTGCCTCCGCAAAACAGGAAGTGCCCATGGCGTTTTCGACGAGAACACGCTCGAGGTCGTCGCCTATGTCGCGACTGGAGGACCGAGAGCATTCGATGCCACGCAGAAGGGCCCGGCGCGTTATCGACTGCCGCATCGCATCGACAAGTTTTTCGGGCTGACCAAAGTCACACTCCACTTTGTCATGCCCGATCACGCCTGCACCAATTTCGCCCTCTATTTCGATACGCTGGAATCAGGCCTGGGTGCGCGCGGACGCTATCACGGCCTGGTGGGCGATGGTGATCGGTTCTGCGAGGGGTTCAAACGGCGCGCCATCAGCGCCAGCCACTTCGATCAGTTTGTGGACTTTGATGATGACGGCGATTTGGACCTCTTCAAAGGTGGCGTCGAACCGTTCGTATATTGCTACGAGAATGTCGGTCACAACCGGCTCGTGGATCGAGGACGGCTCACATCGGGCGGGGAAGTGTTTGCTTTGCCTGAAAGCCGATCCCATCGGAGTTGGGTGACGGTGGCGTTCTATGATTTGGATGGCGACGGCGACCAGGATTTCCTTCCCAGTTTTGGTGACGGCCCGGACGCCGGCACCATTGTCTTTTACAAGAACACGACCCCTGAGCATCACGGCCAACTGACGTTCACCCGCATCGGTCCGCTCCAAACCACGTCCGGTTTTCCACTGGCTGGCGGCGCACAGGCGGGCGGGTGGTTCCCTTCAATCGTCTTTGTGAAGGATTGGGATGGCGATGGCGTGGGGCCAGACGCTCTGGTGGGGAGCAACCACCGCTGCTGGCTTTATCGCCGCCGGGGCGCCAATGCCAATGGCTCTCCTGAGTTTACCGACGCCATCGCCGTCCAGGCCGGTGGCAAAGAGATAGAGTTGGTCAACCCTCGATTTGATTGCGCTGACATCGATGAAGACGGTGACCTTGATCTATTCGCCGGCACGCAGCCCGGGCCGGTGTATGGGTTCAAGAACATCGGCTCGCGCGCCAGGCCGGAACTGGCCGCGGCCCAACCCCTGGCCTGGAACGGCAAGTATCTGATCGGCGACGCACATTCCGGCGTCACGCTCGCCGATTTCGACGGCGATGGCTTGCTCGATTTAGCGACCGGACGTTTCTGGGAGCGCGCTGATCAGAACAAACCTGAGGCGGCGCGCGCCTACGGTGGGTTTTTCAAAAACCTCGGCACGCGCGCCTCGCCGCGCTTCGAGCATCGTGCGCGTGGAGCGCCCTTTACCGAGCAATCTCAAATCTGCGATGCCCTCCGGCAGAACGGTGTGCGCGCCCTGGATTGGAACAACGATGGCAAGCTGGATTTATTGGCGGGCGACACCGACGGCTTCGTCTGGTATTTCCGCAATTTCACCGGCGCCTCCTTTCCGGTTTTTGCAGCAGGCGAGAAAGTGCGCGCCGATCGGAAACCGCTGAGCGTTGCGGGCAGCGGCGGTCATGCTCGCTTCGACGTGTGTGACTGGAACAACGACAGCAAGCCGGAGCGCGGGTCTGCGACCCGCAGCGCGCTCGATCTGCTCGTCGCCGACGGACGCGGCACCTTGACATTTTTTCCAAACGCCGGAAGCCAGGGGCGACCGAAACTGCTCGCTGGCCAGCGTGTGCTTGCCGAGGGCCAGCCGATCCAACTGGGCGGCCGCGCCAGTGTGCTGGTCTGCGATTGGAACAATGATGGTCGCAAGGATCTGGTGCTCGCGGACGACCAGGGCTATTACTTTTGCAAGAACACCGGCACCGGCGCCCAACCGTTGCTGGCTGCGCCCAAAACGATTCTCTTCGGCGGCAAACCCGTGAAGTACGTCCGCCCCAACCTCGGTTCGTTCGTGGATTGGGACGGCGATGGGCGGAAGGATTTGATTGGCTGCCATTTCGAGAACAGCATCCGTTGTTACCGGAACATCGGCTCCGGCGCGCCCGGCGAAGAGCCTCGCTTCGCTGATCCGGAAGGCAGCATTCTAGTTCACGGCGAATCGCCGCAGATGATCTCGGGCGCTGATGCCGTGGATTGGAACGGCGACGGCGATCTGGACATCCTCACTGGCCAGGGTCACGGCGGCAGCGGCCTGCGCTTTTACGAACGCGACTGGATTGAAGATGAATTGAACAAGACTCATCCCTTAGTAACGGTGGAACGAGTGGAACGACGACCCTAAGCCATAGGCTGTCACGCTTTTCCATTGAATTCGAATGCGCTTGCGAGCAGCCTCACGGCCATGAGCACAGGCGATTCTCTATCATCTGCCGGTCCCCAAGTCACACCCACAACGCGCCGGCGCTTCCTGCAACAGACCGCTGGATTGGCTGGAGCGACTGTTCTGACTCCACTCCAATCCACGACCTACGGCGTTGAGGGAGCTCCCGCGCCATTGTTGCCAACGGTCAAGTTAGGGACGCACGAAGTCACGAGGCTTATCATCGGTGGCAATCCCATTTATGGCCATTCGCATTTCAACAAAATCCTCAGCCGGTCGCAGATTACCTGGCACACGCCGGAGCGCGTAGTCGAGTTGCTCCAACATTGCGAGGCCAAAGGCATCAACACCTGGCAGAACAGTTATGCGGAGCGCACGCTTTCCGACCTTGATCGCTACCGCGCCGCGGGCGGAAAAATGCACTGGCTCTGCCTGGGCAAACCGGATTGGGATCAAAATCCGCACTTGATCGAAGAGGCAGCGAAACGAAAACCCATCGGCATCGCCCCGCATGGCGCCCTGGCCGAACGTCTGCATCGCCAGAACAAGCTAACTGTCCTGACGGACCTGCTGAAACGTATTCGCGACACCGGCGTGCTTGTCGGACTTTCCGCCCACAATCCCGCCGTCATCGAACTCGCGGAAGAGAAAGGCTGGGACGTGGATTACTACATGTGCTGCCTGTATTACCTGACCCGTCCGCGTGAAGAATTCCAAAAGATTCTCGGCGCCGACCTTCCACTGGGGGAGATCTATCTGCCAGGCGATCCGCCTCGCATGTTCAAAGTCATTCAAAAGGCACGCAAACCCTGCCTCACTTACAAAGTGCTCGCGGCCGGCCGAAGAATTGAAAGCCCGGCGCAAGTGCGTCAATGCTTTGAAACCGCTTTTAACAACATCAAGCCGACCGACGCGGCCATCGTCGGGATGTATCAACAGTTCGGCGATCAGGTGGGCGAGAACGCTTCATACGTCCGCGAGATTTGTTCTGGAAAGTCAAAGGCCTGAGCGGGGCGATGGCGGCCAACACGGTGACATTCCAAACGAACGATGCTACGGGATCGCCCGAAACGAATTCGAATCCCATCGGTGGTCAGAATACCATTGCACGTGGCCGTCCACGAAGCCGGCGTTGCTGCCGCTGGCGTGATTTCGCTGAGGGCGGTCGTAAAGATAATTTCCCCCGTGGTCCGGGCGAAGGTAGGCCTGATCATAAAGTCTCCGATAGCCCGTTTCAGCGATCAGCAAGGTCTGTGACGGCTCGGCAATAGCCCCACTCTGAAGCCCATTGGTGGTAATGATGAGGCCGTTCATGTGAAATCCCAGCAGCTGTCCCGGCCCGTCATGCGCTGAAGGGCACAACCATACGGCGGGGTTTTGGACGAACGGCATCAGCAAGTCATAGTAATTGCGGCCATCACCGCCGGCCACCCGCACGAGCCGGCCATCATCGGGTTGAGCCGGAAAACGCTCCTCGCTTTCATCCGCGTAGATGACCGCCGCGAGGACGATTTGACGTAGATTGGAAGCGCACCGCGCGCGCCGGGCATTTTCCTTGGCTTTACTGAGCGCGGGCAACAAGAGCGCCGCCAGGATGGCGATGACGGCGATGACGACGAGCAATTCGATCAATGTGAATGCGGCGTTTCCCGCCCGCATCGCTGAGAGACTTGCTTCGTGCCTGAGCTGGATCAACCCTGGGTTCGACGGCTTCAAGGCGCCTCCTTGAACGAGTTTGAATTCCACCGGCTGTCATGAAACCATTGCACGTGTCCGTCCACAAATGCCACGTTGCCGCCGCCGCCGTGATTGCTGATGGGCAAATCGTAGGACAGTCCTCCCAGTTGATTGGGTCGCAAGTAGGCTTTGTCCCAACGCCGTTTTTCGCCCGCATCGTTCATGAGCAAGGTGAACGAGGGCTCCTTGACCACCGTGGTCTTTAGACCGTTGGTGGTGATGACGAGACCGTTCATGTGATAGGCCATGTGGCCCGCCGCATTGATGTGGGCTGAAGGGCACAGCCACGTTTGCGAGTTCCCGAGGAAAGGCTCGGTCAAATCGTAGTAATTGTCGCCGCTGCCTCCAACCGCACGGATGGGCACGCCATCACTGGGACTGGCCATCATCGGCTGGGCGACGAAATGGTCCTCGTGGTCGTCGGCGTAAAGAAAATTCGCCAGCGCGAGTTGCCGCAGGTTCGAGGTGCACTTTGCCTTGTGAGCGTTCTCCTTGGCTTTGCTGAGCGCGGGCAACAAGAGCGCCGCCAGAATGGCGATGACGGCGATGACGACGAGCAACTCCATCAACGTGAACGCTGCCGTTTTGCGCCACATATGCGTTGAAGGTGATTCAGGCCATGAAAGAGTCAAGGCGCGGTTTGTAAGCATTCTGTAAAGCCACGTTTCGACTGTTTCGAATCGCTTCCCTATTGCTGGACGCCATGCCTGCGATTACAGTCTCTGCCCGCACGATATGAAAACGGCCTTCTCAGGAGCGCGGACGTCTCGTCCGCAAGCGACCGCAGTCATGCTCTTCGTGTTCACCCTGGCAAGTCACGGTGTGGAAGCGTCCTCGACTAACTTCCTTCAACTGATTCGCCGCTACGCCGACACGATGATCGAACGCGGGCGGGACACCTATGGTCCGCAAAAGACTGGCTTGCTGCTGAGCGCGCTCGACCGCGCCACGTTGACGCCCCTCAAAGTGCGGCCCGCGCCGCCTGGTGGCATTCGGCGTGGCGATCGGCCTGGCCGCGCCTGGGTCGAGATGAACGGCGCCAACCCGATGCTCGATCAAAATCTGCTGCGTGTCTTTTACACACTCAGCGAAATCACAAGTGATTCGCGCTACACGAAAGTAGCCGACGAGGAACTGACCTGGTTCTTCAACAACACGATGTCGCCCAGGACGAGCTTATTGCCATGGGGCGAACATCTTTCCTGGGACGTCATCCACGATATTCCCATCTCCGGCGGCGACGAGATGATGCACGAGTTCGCCCGGCCATGGGTGCTGTGGGAGCGATGCTTCGCTTTGGCGCCGGAAGCGAGCACGAAATTCGCGCTTGGCCTATGGGAACATCAAATCGCCAATCACAAAACCGGCGGTTTTGATCGGCACGCGCCTTACTTCGAGCATGGCCCCGTGGACGGAAAAGACTTCGCCCGCCACGGCGCGTTCTACATAGGCACCTGGTGTTATGCGTGGAAACACACCACCAACGAGGTGTTCCTCCGCGCTATCGAAACCATCCTTGCGCGTTTCGAACGCAAGCGTGTGCAAAAGGATGGTTCGCTGGCCGCCACGCTCGGTCCACTGGATCTGGAAATCGCCGCCAGGATGGTGCCCGAACAATTGGCAATGCGGCTCCGTGCCTTCGCAGCGAAGGAGGACGAACTCATCCTTGCGGACATGCAAAAGCAGTTCGTAGGCGACACGAATGTTTACAGCCCCCCACGATGGCAAACTGGCTACAGCGCCGGCACGCTTGGTTCATCAGCGATGTTTTGTCTGGCGCGTTACGAGCAAACGGGCCACGCGGCTTATCGTGACACGGTGATCAAAATCGCCGATCGCTACCTGGACTCGCAGCCTGAGGAAGACGTCGATGCCTGGCCGATGAGTTTCGCCCATGTCATCAGCACGGAAGTCGCGGCGCATCGCTTCACGAAGAAGCCTGCCTATTTGGAACAGGCGCGCAGACTGGCGCAGTTGGCGCGGGACGTTTTCTGGCAGGATAGTCCCTTGCCACGCGCCAGCAAGCAGACCGGCCATTACGAAACGATCACCGGAGCGGATTCGCTTGCGCTGGCCCTTTTGGAAGTCCACGCCCTGACGCACGGGCTGACAAACCGCATCCCTGCCAACACGATCGACCGATGAACGGGAACCGCTTCACTCGATCGATAGGGATGTTGCTTTCAACGGCGGTCCTGGCGGCGCCGATCGCTCACGCTGCGGATGTGCCCAAGGCGCCCGTTCCCAAATCACCTTACTTGCCCATCATCTACCGTTATGCCGACACCATGCTGGAACGTGGACGCGACAGCTACGGTCCGCAAAAGACAGGTTTGTTTTTGAGCGCACTGGATCGCACAAGTCTTTCGCCCCTGACAAACCGCCCGCCAGCGGCAGGGGGCGTTCGCGAAGACGACCGCGTCGGGAATAGCGATGGTCCGCTCGTGGGATCGAATCCGCAGCACGATCAGAACTTCCTGCGACTACTTTATACGTTGAGTGAACTGTCCGGCAAAGCGCATTACCGCCAAGCGGCAGACGCGGAGTTGAAATGGTTTGTTGAGCAGTCGGCGGCGACAGAATCGCTGCCTTGGGACCGAACCATGTCGTGGGACGTTCTGCAGGACAGGCTCATTGAGACCCCGGGCGGTAGCGCAAGCGTGCATGAACTTTTCCGACCCTGGATGCTGTGGGACCGATGCTTCGAACTCGCGCCACAAGCCGGCAAAAGGTTTGCCTTGCGCCTTGCGGCTCCGATGACACCAGGGATGGGTTCTCGGCGCCATGCCGGCTTCCACATTCGGACGTGGGCCGTTGCCTATGCGCGAACGAAAGATGAAGAATTCCTCAAGCGCCTCGACGCGCTGCTGGCGCATGCCGAAAAACTGTACGCCTTCAAGACCGGTGCGCCTGAAAATCTCAACGACAATTCGGCTGCAGTCGCGCTGGCGATCGATTGCGATGGCGCGGCGCACCACGTTTCCGAACCACGGGCGTCGCGGCTTCGAGCGCTGGCTGCGCGCGAGGATGAAGTCTTTTGCGCGTCGCCGCACGACGTGAAAAACGCACTTGGTTTTCTGACTGGTCTGGCACCAGCCAGCGGCACTACGTCTCAGAATCGGCACTCAGCGCTTTGGCGCAGACGAGGCGGCACTGGTACCACTGCCCAAATCGGGATGTTGTGCGTATCGCGTTATGACAATACCGGCAAGATCGCTTATCGGGATCTGATTCTTGCGGCGGCAGATGCTTATCTCGATGCGCCGCCAAAGGCCGATGAGGACCCCTGGCCGGTGACGTTTGGGCAGGCCATCAGCTTGCAGCTCGCTGCGTGGCGGCATAGCGCCAAGCCTGTTTATCTGGAAGGCGCCCGAAGAATCGCCGACCTCGCCGTGGAGAAGTTCTGGGGCACGAATGCATTGCCCAAAGCCAGCTTCCAAACCGATCACCACGAGGCGATTACCGGCGCGGATACGCTCGCCCTGGCGCTGGTGGAACTGCATTTGAACATTCTTCACATCACAGCGGTGCGGTGCCCACCGAATACGATCGACCGGTGAACCGTCCTCGTATTGGTTCGCTCCGGCTCAAGGGGAGTCGAAGCTTGTAAATTTTGCCCCTCGCGTCAGTATGCTTGTCATGTCCCGCCGTGTCATTCATCGCTGGGCTCGCATCATTGCCTTCTTGGTGGTTGGACTCGTTTCTTTCTGTAACAACGCCCGTGCTGCGCTTGTCCTCGATGATCCGCTGCAAGGTTCCACCCGCGGCATGCGTTCGGGTGGCACGTTCGTCACTGGCGGCTGGCAGGTCGTGACCAAGGACGACACCATTTACTGGCACGTTGACACCATCACCCATGGTGTCGCGGAGTTTGATGTGCGTGGATTGTATCCGAACGAGTGTCGCACCGGCAATGAGGACAAGGTCGAGCTGTTCCACATGTACGATTACACCTACAACAACGCGGACATCGATTACACGCCTGGCTACCGTGAGAACCCCTACAAACATTTCATCCGCAAGACGGACTGCCTGGACACGGGGAGGGTGAACTCGATGGAAATCCTTTGGCAAATCCTGCCCAATTTCAATGAGCCGGACACGACGCAACTCTTGTGGGATCCGGCTACGACCTATCACTTCCGCGAAGAGTGGGGTCCAGACGGCGCGGGCAACTCCGTGCTGAAAGTTTATCGCGACGGCGTGCGGCTGCTCACCACCTCGGTGCCTGGTTCGTGGAATCCTGCGGGTCACAGCGTGCGCATTGCCGCCAGCCCGCGTCGTGATCCCGCAGCGGGAGCGCCTTTCGGTGCCGTGTTCAGCAACGTCAAGGTGTGGGATCTTTCCAGCGGCGTAGCCAATGCACCCATCATTACTCAGCCCGCGAGCAATGGCGTGGTAAACGCAACACTCGTGTTCGTTCAATGGACCAGCCAGCCGCACGCGCGCTATCAAGTCCGCGCCAATCGGGTGGACGATCCAGATTCCGGCATCGCGTGGGATTCAGGCGAAATCACGTCGAGTCGCAACGACGCCTGGATTGGCCCGCTGCCCGACCAGGCGCGCTATTTTGTTTACGCGCGTCTGGGCGACGCGAACAAATGGGGACCCTGGAGCGCAGTGGGACATTCCTTCCATATCGATACGACGGCCGCCTCTGCTGGCGGCAATGTTGTACGCATGCAGGGCCATTCGTTACGCGAGAACACGGGTCCTTTCCTTGGCCTGGGCGCGACCTATTTCCAGGCGCTGCGTCGCGCGAAATACGATCGCGCTCGGTTAAACGCAGACCTCGCCCTGCTGGCATCAAAGGGCTTCAACTACGTGCGCATTCTCAGCATGGTGAACTGGGATGGGCTGGAGATTGCCCCTGTGAGCTTCACCAACAGCGCCGGCCATCCGGTTCAAGCCTGGCCGGATTATTGGCGGCAATTCCGCGACATGCTCGACATGGTCGCACAGCACGGCATGCGATCGGAAGTGACCATCTTCGCGGATGCGCAATACGTCATGCCGGGCAAGTCCACGCGTCAAACGCATCTGGATGGCATCCTGGCTAACATCGCAACTCGCGAGCACAAGATTATTCATCTGGAAGTGGCCAACGAAGCGTGGCAAAACGGCTTTCCCGGATCGCAAGGCATGGCCGACTTGCGCGAGTTCGCTCAATACCTCGCCGACCGCACGAGCGTTCCTGTCGCCATCACGTCGAACGACGACACGAGCGACCAAGGGATCCTTTCGCTCTACAGCGGAAGCGCAGCGGACCTCGCCACGGTGCATTTCAGCCGCACCATTGGCACCGTTGAAGGCGGCTGGTTGCCGGTGCGCGATTGCTTTCGGGCGGGTCATCTGCCGGGTGTGCCCCCGGTGACCAGCAACGAGCCGATTGGCCCCGGTTCGTCGGTCAGTTCGGAGAACGACCCCATCAAACTCTGCGCGGCGGCGGTCTTCGCCTACATCGCGAACCTGCCCGCTTACGTGTATCACTCGCGCGCGGGAGTGTCCGGTCATGTGAATTGCTGTCCGCCGTCTGGTGGTGAAGTGCGTTTCGAGAACACGGCGGGCATCAACGCGTATCAATACCTGCGCCAGATCCTGCCGCCGGATCTTGCCAGTTGGCTGCGCAACGACGGCCTGGAATCGAGCGCGCCATTGACGGTCTTCTGCAACGGCCAAGCCAACCAATACTGGCCGAACGTGAGTGGCGCTACCAATGGCTGCGACCGGAACATCGGCAGCGTCAAGGGCAGGGAGTTCGTGTGTTTCCCGATGGGCATTTTGGGCGGCGGCGTGACGCTGCAAGCGCGCCGGCCAGTACGATTCCACGTTTTCAATCCGTTGACGGGCGCAGTCGTCTCGAACCTTACCATGAACACGGGGAACTTCGTCACGCTGCCGCAGGGTCCGGGCGCCTACATTCTCAACGGAAGCTTTTCGGACGTGGGCGTACCGCTGGTTCCGAAAGGGGCGGTCTGGAAATACTTCGACGGCGGATCAAATCAAGGGACCGCCTGGAGGGCGCCGGGGTTCAACGATGGCGCATGGGCCTCCGGGCCGGCCCAGCTTGGATTCGGAGATGACGATGAAGCGACAGTCATCAACGGCGGCCCGTCCACTAATCGTTTTGTCACGACCTATTTTCGCCGCGCGTTTCCCGTGGCGGATAGAGCGGCTTACACGAATCTGACTCTGCGCGTGCTGCGGGATGACGGTGCGATCGTCTATCTCAACGGCCTCGAAGTTTTTCGCAGCCACATGCCCACAGGCGCCGTGACTTCCGCGACCAACGCCAGCTCCGTTGTCAGCGGCACGGATGAAACAACGACTTTCTACGCAACGAATCTCAGCCCCAGTTTGTTGCTCAACGGCACCAACCTGCTGGCCGTCGAGATTCACCAGGCTAATGCCACCAGCACCGATTTGAGCTTCGACCTGGAGTTCGTCGGCATCGGAAACATGGCGCCGGTTGTGAATATCAGCGGTCCGGTCAACAACGCCACCTTCGCCGTGCCGGCCAACGTCACCGTCAATCCGCTTGCGCTCGATAGCGACGGTGTCATCACGCGAGTGGAGTTCTTTATGAATGGGATAAAGTTGGGGGAAGGCACGGGCACGCCCTTCAGCCTGCAATTGACTAACCTGCCAGTCGGCACCTACGCGTTAAGTGTCGTTGCCACGGACGACACCGGCGCTTCCGCGATCTCAGCGACGAACAGCATCACCGTGAAAGCATTGCTCGTCGCCGCCGGCGCGGAGTGGAGATACCTCGACGACGGTTCCAACCAGGGCACCGCCTGGCGCGCTCTCGGCTTCAACGACGCCGGCTGGATCAGCGGACCTGCCCAACTCGGTTTTGGCGACGGCGACGAAGCCACCGTCATTAACGGTGGGCCGTCCACGAACCGATTTGTCACGAGCTACTTCCGTCGCGCCTTCACGGTGGCGGACCCGACGATCTATAGCGGCCTCATCATTCGTCTGCTGCGCGACGACGGAGCGATCGTCCACCTCAACGGCGCCGAAGTCTTTCGCAGTAATATGCCGACCGGAATGGTCACCTATACGACTAATGCCGCGTCTCCCGTCACCGGCACGGACGAAAACATATTTTACTCGACGAACTTCAGTCCGAGCCTGCTGGTCGCAGGCACCAATATTCTCGCGGTCGAAGTTCACCAGGCCAATGCCACCAGCAGCGATTTGAGCTTCGATCTGGAATTGAGCGCGGCCCCCGCACCGCCGCGACTTGACGTGGCGCGATTCGGTCAGGACGTCATTTTATCGTGGCCTGTGTTTGCGTCAGGTTTTCGGCTCCAGTCCGCCACCGATCCGGGACCGCCCGTTTCATGGGCGACGCTCTCGACAGTTCCCTGGCAAACGAGCTTGACCGCGACCGCGTCCGGCGACATCAAGGTCTATCGCTTATGGACGCCGTGAATTCTGGCGACTATATCGATTGCAAAAGTAATTTCCCACTTAGAGCCAGGACCGAAGCCTCTCCTTTTGCATGGCCGTAGCGGCGTCTCGGCAGAGCGCCGTCTTTTCCTATTGTTTGCGGCGCTCTGCCGATGAAAGCCAAGCAATGAATCTCCATCAAGGGTTTATCACGGGATGGGATTTGACGGAACCAGGTGAATTGGATCAACCGTTCGACCTACGCTCGAACGTAACCCTCGCTCCGCTCACCGGGAGTCGAAGCTTGTAAATTCGCTCCGCATTGATCACTATCCTGTCATGTCCCGCTGTGTCGTTCATCTCTGGGCTGCTATTTTTACGTTGGTGAGCGTCGCGGTCGTTCCTTTTTACAACAGCGCTCGTGCTGCCCTTATCGGGAACAATTTTGAAATCTCCGGACCCGGATGTCGTTTTCCCGATGTGGCCTACGGAAGTGTGGACGGGAAATATCTGGTCGTCTGGCCGGACTACAATGTCTTGCGCATTTATGGACGTTTGGTGACGGAGACAGGCACGGTGAGCGGGGCGGCGTTTCCTATTTCAGAAGCTCCTTACGGCGCGTTGTATCCCGCGATCGCTTACAACGCCACGAACAACGAGTTCCTGGTCACTTGGGATGACGCGGGGGATCGTGGCGGAGTCATTTATGGACAACGCGTGCGCGCCTCGGATGGCACGTTGACCGGAACCAACTTTGCCATCGGCTCGCTGTATGGCGGCATTCGCTCCGCAGTGGCCTGGAGTCCGGTAAACAATGTCTATCTGGTCGTCTATTGGGGCGGAGGCGGCGACATCGAGATTTTTGGCCAGCGCGTATCGGCCAGCGGCGGATTGCTCGGCGCCAATTTCAACATTTCCAATGACGACATTTTCTCCGGCTACCCGGCGGTGGCATGGGGTGCATCGGGCAACCAGTTTTTGGTCACATGGGATAACGAAGATGGCAACATCCATGGCCGGCGCGTGGACCCGGCCACAGGCGCGCTGCTTGGCTCGACGATTATTGTGACCGGCGGGGGCGCTAAAGACCGCTCCTGCATCGCCTCTGACTCGATCAACAATCGTTGGTTGGTGCAGTTCAACAATGGCGCGAATGCTGGCTTTTCCTACGACCAATATGGCCAGCTCGTAAACCCCGACGGGGCGTTGAACGGCGGGGCGGTTCCGCTGGCGCACACGGCCAGCTTCGAGGGCGACACACAGTTCGGCGGCGATGTCGCGTTTGCGCCGATTGCGCGCCGATTTTTTTCCAGCTTCGGCACTGACACAGGCATGGGAGGTCAGGAATCGTTCGCGAATGGCGCGCCGGTCGGACCACAGATCGTTCTCGGCAGCGGCTATTTCACGAGTCTCAATAATGCCGCCGATACGCAGCGGAATAGGTTTCTGACTGCGTGGGAAGGGCTGGTGGGCGGGTCGTTCCGGATATTTGGCCAACTGTACGGGGCCACCATCAATCCGGTGACAAACTTCATGGTCGCGGCGCAGGACTCGCAAAACGTCCTTTCGTGGCGCAACCCTGGCGACATTCACTTTGTCGGGACGATGATTCGCGTAAAGACGAGCGGCTATCCGACCGGTCCCGAGGATGGGATGCTCGTTGCAGACAAAGCCGGTGCGCCGACTGCAACGGATTCATTCACGCACACGAATCTGACGAACTGGACAACTTATTACTACGCCGCGTTTGCTCATGATGTCGGGCCGAACTATTCGACCGTGGCGCAGTCCGCCGCAACGCCGCGCCCAGCTGTCACAGTCATCGACAGCAGTGAGTTTAGTGCCGGCATCGATGGGTGGGTTCTGGCAACATGGCAGTCCGGGTTATTAACGCCGGGAACGATTGCGCGTGATGCGGCGACGGGCAGCATCGTTTCCACCGGCAGCGGGGCTTCCAACAACCGCGATGCCTGCACGCGTGAAGGGAGCCTTATGACGAAAGCCATTTCGACGGCGGGGCAGCAGAACATTCAGGTGGAATACGATTTGATGGCTGCCTTGAATGCACCGCCCAGCGGCAACCCGGCTGGGAGTTGTTCCGTGCTCGAGGGCGGCATCGAGGACAAGTTAGTCGTTTATTACAGCACGAGCGGCACAAATGGTCCCGTGCCCCAACCTTCGCCATATCCGTGCGCCACGCATCGCGAGGATCGGTCAGGAAAAATATCCGGCAAGGCCGACACGCTTCAGCTATCGTGGCATCGATTGCAGCAGCGCGTAATACTCCAAAACCGGGACTCCCAAGCCATCGGGCCAAGTGGTGAAAGTCTGGAAAGAAGTAAAGGTGCCTTTCATCGCAGAGTGCCGTCGCCAAGCCCGCTTCGGCCAGAGAACTCTAAGCACGCTCACTTGTCCGGAGTGCCGGTATCAGCGGCGGAACTGTCGTAGGAGCCGCCTCGGGTTGGAGCAAGAGCCCAGTTTGAACCGACATTGTTGTTTAGTGACAAGTTCTTCAGTTGCATGGAAGCTCCCGCTCCATGAGGCCAGGCAGGGGCTGCGGTGTAAGCTACACGATCAACGAACTGACCAGCAGCGTTGCGGAGTTCGATCTCGTCCTTGCCGTTGGCGAGATTGATGCCCGTGTAAATGTAATCCGGGCGGTAGCCGCCGTTTTGGGCGGGCGCCTGCTCAAATCACTTCACAATGACGGCTGTCCGGTGGTCGTCTTCAGCGCGTTCCACGCCGCCAGTGACATTATCTCGTAGTAGGCCAACTTGAGAGCGGTGGCCGTGCGACTGAGCCCATGGACGCGCGCCAGTTGGGCGGCGGCTTTCCAGAGGTCTTCGGGAATGCGTTGGCCGGGCGTGCGCCTGGCTCGCCAGGCTTTCAGCCGCTGCGCCAGTGCTTGGAGTTGTGGTGGAGGATCGCGGCGGGGAGTCGGTGATGTTGTTGCCATAGTTCGCCGCCGACCTTAGCGGGAACGGTGGCAGAAGTTACGCACGCTTGCCGAAGCGACACAAAACTGCGGCGGCTGTTCTACTGGACCATTGCCAGCGATCTCTTAATCAAACGAGCCAACCGCTCGGAACCCAGAGCGGTCAAACGGCGGCCCAAGAACTTTCGGCTGCTGACCAAGCCGCGAAAGCAAATGGTCGTCGAACGCTGTCGCAAGTGGTCTCAAAAACCATCGAAGAATGCCTCTAACTAAGCGCCATTCGGCTCTGACCCCTTTCCCGTGACCCCTTTCCCTTTCTCTTTCCCTTTCTTTCCCCCGAATTTCAGAAGCGTTTGCCGAGAAAGTGGCTGGTTTTGATTCGCTAACTCATGGCTGCTTTTGAACCGCCCATCGCTGGCTGGTTTTGATTCGCCCGGTGACAACATCGCATTGCCGTGAATCTAGATCTTCACGCTCCTTCGTTCCTTCGGACTTTTTTTAGAAGTTCTTTTTCCTCCTTGAAGTAAACCTGAATCCCCTCAGTCAGATGGCTTCGCTTCAGGACGTAAATTAGTAGCGCTCCGAACCCTAATATCGAAAGCACGCCGCACAAGAAAATTAACCCAACCACCATATCCACCGAAATAGAGCGCAAAAGCCACAGCCTCATGTCTTCGAAGGATTTTATTAACCAGAGAAGTAAGAAAATAATGAAGATGCCGACGAGAATCGGAAGCATGCTAACGAGAAAAATCAAAACCAAATATGCGAGCAGCCTTAGTCTCATGTTGTTCATTCTCCAGAGATCTGTCCACCGCGATTTTGGAAGATTCCAGATCCAGTATCCTGAATACTTGTTGCAATTGCTTGCCAAGCTCCGTAAACGCCTTCGGCAGTCCCGCCTGCGATTCCGGTCATGATATCAACCAATATGTCTAGGTCAAGCGCATCTGCAAGCCGTGTCCCGAGGAATGCAGTCGCCGCTCCTAGGCCGGTTCCAACAAGCACGGACGCAGTCCCACGCCCTCCATCAAACGGATTTCCCCCGTGTTCCAAAACTCCCAAGCCAGAGCCAAGGGCCCCAGATAAAGCTCCTGCCAATGCAACTGGCACTTCTAATGCAAGCAACGTTCCTCCCGTTAGCCCCGAAATCGCACCAATCAAAAAGCCTGTGTAGAATGAACCTCCAGTGAGTTCTGCAATACCTCCACCAATAAGACCTCCAACGCCGCCAGCGATCAAAACTCCAACTAGCGGGGCGATTTCGCCATCGACGTCATACACATTTAAAGGGTCGTTTCGGCCAAACGTATAAAGATGTGGTCCTTCCGGTAGAAGTTCCGGATCATTAATATTTGCGTACGAGGGTAGAGACGCTTTTGGGAATGGTCGGGGCATCCGGCGAAAAGTGGACGCGCCAAACGGATCCCGGCTGGTCCAGCGTCCCATGGTTGCACTATAGTAACGGCATCCATAATAGATTAGCGCGCTCTCCTCATCTGTGAGCTTCGTGCTCCAGCGGAACCGATTGCTTTTCGCCAATGGCCCCGTTGCGCGAATCGCTTCCCCAGAAGGCGAGTACTCGTATCGCGCACTTATGGAATGATTGATTGCGCTTACCAACGCCATGACATTCCCGTTTCCATCATAAGCCACAAAGTGGTTAGTGCTGGTAGAGAGTTGCTCAGTCCTGTTGAAAGAGTTGGTAGCTCTGCAACGCCGCCTCACCGGCGGCCTTGTCGCGCAGGCGCGGTCGCTGGATCGGTACTTTGCGTCCATGAAAGATGACGTAGCCGCCCTGGGCGCCGTGGCGGTAATGGGACTGCTCACCCCACGGGCCACAGCGACGCTGGATCTCCTGGTCCATGTAGCGGTGCATGATCTTGAGGCCCAGCTCGGCGCTGACCGCCTCGATGTCGTGCTTCATTTCCAAGATCAGGTCCAGCATCGGGAGG
>Ga0105252_10000028_pt1 | contig 137208 bp, 129 predicted proteins | sample EasRivMeERMZT100_FD_89675 | JGI IMG/M metagenome (GOLD analysis project Ga0105252, IMG submission 89675) | Soil microbial communities from meander-bound floodplain in the East River, Colorado, USA - East River MetaG ERMZT100 | ecosystem: Environmental > Terrestrial > Soil > Floodplain... | reverse complement strand
CGCGCCGAGGTCGGCGCCGAAACCGGCCTCCGTCACCACGTAATCGGCGAGCTTCAGCGCCGTCTGGGTCGCGATCACCGAGTTGCAGCCGTGCGCGATGTTGGCGAACGGGCCGCCGTGGATGAACGCCGGGCTGTTCTCCAGCGTCTGCACCAGGTTGGGCGCAAGCGCGTCCTTGAGCAACACGGTCATCGCGCCGTGCACCTTGAGGTCCTTGGCGCGCACCGGCTTCTGGTCTCGGGTATATCCGACAACGATGTTGCCGAGCCGAGTCTTCAGGTCCTTGAGCGATGTGGCGAGACAGAAGATCGCCATCACCTCGGATGCCACGACGATATCGAAACCGTCCTGCCGCGGATAGCCGTTGCCGGGGCCGCCGAGCGATACCGTAATGTCGCGCAGCGCGCGGTCATTCATGTCCATCACCCGCTTCCACGCGATGCGCCGGACGTCGATGTTGAGTTCGTTGCCGTGGTGGATGTGGTTGTCGAGCACGGCGGCGAGCAGGTTGTTGGCGAGTCCGATGGCGTTGAAATCGCCGGTGAAGTGGAGGTTGATGTCCTCCATCGGCACCACCTGCGCATAGCCGCCGCCCGCCGCGCCGCCTTTCATGCCGAACACCGGACCGAGGCTCGGCTCGCGCAGGCAGATGATCGCCTTCTTCCCGATCTGGTTGAGCGCGTCGCCCAGGCCGACGGTAGTGGTGGTTTTGCCCTCTCCCGCCGGTGTCGGCGTGATCGCCGTCACCAGGATCAGCTTGCCGTCTTTCCTGCTCTTCAGGCTGTCCACATACTCGAGCGACACCTTCGCCTTGTAGTGGCCGTAGGGGACCAGATGCTCCTCGGGGATACCGAGCTTCTCGGCGATCCTGGTGACGCGTAGCATCTTCGCTTGCTGTGCAATTTCAATATCCGACAATGACATGCTTCTCCCCCCTGAAGAATTCCAGCCGCTAGAAAGACGCCGGACCTAAAGTCCCGGCGGTTCATTCGGCGTTCTATGCGGTTCCCAGCTCTGAAAACGCCTTGCCGCCGCCGAAACTCGAGTGCACCGGCGTCGGCCCGCCCTTCGTGACCTTTACCGCGCAGTACTTGAACTCCGGGATTTTCCCGACCGGGTCGAGCACCGGGTTGGTGAGCCGATTCGCCGCTGCTTCGTAAAAGCAGAACGGGATGAACACCGCGCCCGCAGGCGTGCCCTCGTCCGCGCGCGCGTAGAGCGCGATCTTGCCGCGGCGCGATTCCACGGTGACGATTTCGCCCGCCTTCACCCCGAACCGGTCGAGGTCGAGCGGATGGAATGAAGCAACCGGCTCGGGTTCGATGTGATCGAGTACCGTGGCGCGGCGCGTCATCGCGCCGGTGTGCCAGTGCTCGAGCTGCCTTCCGGTGATGAGCACCATCGGGTACTGGTCGTCCGGGCGCTCCGCCGCCGAGATCAGGTCCGCCGGAACGAACTTGCCGCGGCCGGTAGTCGTGGGAAAGTGCGTCGTGAATACGACCGGCTCGCCCGGATCGCCTTCCTTCTCGCAGGGGTAGGTTACCGACGAATCGCGCTCGAGACGCTCCCAGGTGATCCCCGCGATCGAGTCCATGCACTGGCGCATCTCGTCGAACACTTCGCGCGGATGCCTGTAGTTCCAGGCAAGACCCATGCGCTTGGCGAGCTCGTTGATGAGCCACAGGTCTTCCTTCGCTTCGCCCGGCGGCTCGATTGCTTTACGCCCGAGCTGCACCATGCGGTCGGTGTTGGTGACGGTGCCCACTTTCTCCGGCCACGCAGTCGCCGGCAGCACCACGTCTGCGAGGTAAGCCGTCTCGGTGAGAAAGATGTCCTGCACCACCATGTGATCGAGCGTGGCGAGCGCCTCGCGGGCGTGATCGACGTCGGGATCGGACATCGCCGGGTTCTCGCCCATGATGTACATGCCGCGGATTTCCCTTTTCTTCGCCGCGTTGATGGTCTCGACCACGGTGAGGCCGGGCTTGGGGTCGAGCTCCATGCCCCAGAGCTTCTCGAAGCGCGCCTTGGCTTCGGGCGTGATGACGCGCTGGTAGTCCGGATAGAACATCGGGATCAGCCCGGAGTCGGACGCGCCCTGCACGTTGTTCTGGCCGCGCAGGGGATGCAGGCCGGAGCCCGGCTTGCCGATCTGGCCCGTCGAGAGCGCGAGCGCGATCAGGCAGCGCGCGTTGTCGGTGCCGTGCACGTGCTGCGAGATGCCCATGCCCCACATGATCATCGAGCCTTTGGAGGTCGCGTACATGCGCGCGACTTCCCGGATCGTTTTTGCGTCGATGCCGCAAACCGGCGCCATCGCCTCGGGGGAGAATTTCTTCACGTTCTCGGCGAGCGCTTCATAGCCCGAGGTGCGGTCGCGGATGAAGGCCTCGTTGGCGAGACCTTCCTCGACGATAACGTGCAGCATGGCGTTCAGCAGCGCGACGTCGGTATCGGCCTTGAACTGCAGATAATGCGTGGCGTAGCGCGCGAGCTCGCCGCGTCGCGGATCGGCAACGATGAGCTTCACGCCCACCTTGGCCGCGTTCTTCATCCAGGTCGCCGCGACCGGATGGTTGACCGTGGGGTTGGCGCCGATCAGGAACACCACTTCCGCCTTCATCACGTCGCGCACCTGGTTCGAGACCGCGCCGGAGTTGATGCCTTCCATCAGCGCCGCGACCGAGGAGGCATGGCACAAGCGCGTGCAGTGATCGACGTTGTTCGAGCCGAAGCCCGTGCGCACCAACTTCTGGAAGAGATAGGCCTCTTCGTTCGTGCCTTTGGCAGAGCCGAAGCCGGCGAGCGATTTTTTTCCGTACTTGTCGCGGATGTCGCGCAGGCCTTTCGCGGCGAAATCGAGCGCTTCTTCCCAGCTCGCCTCGCGGAATACCTGGGACCAGTTGTCGGGGTCGACCGTGAAGTCCTTGTGCTTCTTCACGCCGGGCTTGCGGATGAGCGGCTTCGTGAGCCGGTGTTTGTGCTGAACGTAGTCGAAGCCGTAGCGCCCCTTTACGCACAGCCGGCTGCTGTTGGCCGGCCCGCCACGGCCTTGCACCCAGAGGATCTTGTTGCCCCTGACGTTGTAGGTGAGCAGGCAGCCGACGCCGCAGTAGGGGCACACCGAATCCACGGTCTTGTCCGCCTGGATCTTGCCGACCTCGCGCGCCGGCATCAAGGCGCCGGTCGGGCAGGCCTGCACGCACTCGCCGCAGGCGACGCAGGTCGAATTGCCCATGGGGTCGTCGAGGTCGAAGACGATCTTGGAATGCTCGCCGCGGAAGGCGTAGCCGATGACGTCGTTCACCTGTTCTTCGCGGCAGGCACGCAGGCAGCGCGTGCACTGGATGCACGCATCCAGGTTCACCGCGATCGCCGAGTGGGAAAGATCCGCTTTGGGCTGGTGCCGCGATTCGAAGCGCGGCTTGCCGACCTTCAGCGCCTTCGCCCAGTGGTCGAGCTCCGAGTTGAGCGTGTAGGATTTTTCGGGAATGTCCGAGAGCAGCAGCTCGAGCACCATCTTCTGGCTGGCGACCGAGCGCGGGTTGTCGGTGATCACCTCCATCCCGTCCTTGGGAGTGCGGCAGCAGGAAGGCGCGAGCACGCGCTCCCCCTTGATCTCGACCACGCAGGCGCGGCAGTTGCCATCGGGCCGCATGCCTTCCTTGTAGCACAGGTGCGGGATGTCGATGCCGTAGTGCTTGGCGGTCTCGATCAGGGTCTCGTCCGACCTGCCGACGACAGTCTTGCCGTTGAGCTTGAACTCCACCGGCATCGTCGCCGCCTGCGCCGTGCTTATGCGGTCCATCGCTCACCCCTCGCCATCACGCGACCTCGTTCGGGAAGTATTTCATCACAGAAAGCACCGGGTTGGGCGCGGCCTGCCCCAGGCCGCAGATCGAGGCGTCCATCATCGCCTGCGACAGCTCGTTCAGGAGCGGCTGGTCCCACCTGGCCTTTTCGATCAGCTTGAGCGTCTTGGCGGTGCCGACTCGGCAAGGCGTGCACTGGCCGCAGGACTCCTCGGAGAAGAACTTGGTCAGGTTACGCGCGGCGCTCGCCGCGCGATCCTTGTCCGAGAGAATCACCACCGCCGCCGAGCCGATGAAGCAGCCGTACTGGTTGAGCGTATCGAAGTCGAGCGGGATATCCGCCATGGCCGCGGGGAGAATTCCGCCCGATGCGCCGCCGGGCAGATAGCCATAGAACTTGTGTCCGTCGAGCATCCCGCCGCAGTATTCGGCGATCAGCTCCTGCACCGTGATGCCGGCCGGCGCGAGATGCACGCCGGGCTTCTTCACGCGGCCGCTCACGGAGAAGGAGCGCAGGCCCTTGCGGCCGTTGCGACCGTGCGATGCAAACCAGTCGGCGCCCTTTTCCAGGATGTCGCGCACCCAGTGCAGCGTCTCCATGTTGTGCTCGAGGGTGGGCCGGTTGAAAAGGCCCACCTGGGCGACGTAGGGGGGGCGCAACCGCGGCATGCCGCGCTTGCCCTCGATCGACTCGATCATCGCCGATTCCTCGCCGCAGATATAGGCGCCCGCGCCGCGGCGAAGATGAATCGGCGGCAGCTTGCACGGCGCATTCTTCTGCAGCGCGGCGATTTCCTTTTCCAGGATGGCGCGGCAGCCGTGGTATTCGTCGCGCAGGTAGATGTAGATCTCGGCTATGCCGACCGCCCAGGCGGCGACGAGCGCGCCTTCGATGAACCGGTGTGGATCGCGCTCGAGATACCAGCGGTCTTTGAACGTGCCCGGCTCGCCCTCGTCGATGTTGATCGCCATCAGGCGGGGCGCGGGCTCGGCGGCGACCGATTTCCATTTGCGTCCCGCGGGAAAGCCCGCGCCGCCCAGACCGCGCAGGCCCGAACTCTCCATGACGGCGATGACATCCTCGCGCTTTTTCGCGCCGTCGATGCATGTCTTGGCGAGCTCGTAGCCGCCCTTGGCGCGATAGGCTGTGTAGTCGACGTAGGCGGGGCTGACGATGTCGAGATGCGGATGCGCGCCGCCCGAACCGACGGGGTGCTTCACCGCCTTGGCTTTCACCAGCGCGGAAATCTTGTCGACGGTCGCATGCGGCAACGGGTTCTGGCCGACGACGGCAGCGGGCGCGGTCTCGCAGCGGCCAACACAGGGCGCGTGTAGCACGCGCACATCCTTGCCGAGGATCCCGGGGAGCTTCTTGAGGAGCTCACCCGCGCCCGCCATCTCGCAGGAGATCGAGTCGCACACGCGCACCGTGACCGCCGGTGGTGCCGCGTCGCCGTCCTTCACCACATCGAAGTGATGGTAGAAGGTCGCGACCTCGTAGACCTCGGTCATCGCGAGCTTCATCTCGTCTGCCAGCGCGACCAGATGCGCGGCGGAGAGATGTCCGTAACGGTCCTGGATTCGGTGCAGGTGTTCGATGAGCAGATCGCGCCGGCGCGGCGCGTCTCCCAGCAGGCCGCGTACTTCCTCGCGGGCGATGGGATCGACCCTGCGCCCCTTGGGCGTACCGCGCACGCGAGCACGATTTTCCTGCTGCTGCGCTTTCGGGGAGGCCCGCTCGTTCATGCATTCATTCTACGTCCGGGCCCGCGAGCAAGAGCTTGACAGGCATCAAGTGTTTCCACGTCCCGGGCCCCGACGGGCGCTGTCGAAGAGGGCTGCCGCTCGCATCCCTCCTTCTATTTCAGCACCGACTTCAGCAGCTTGCCCATTTCCGCGGGATTCTTCGTTGCCTTGATCCCGCACTCCTCCATGACCGCGAGTTTTTCCTGCGCCGTGCCTTTGCCGCCCGAGATGATCGCGCCGGCGTGCCCCATGCGCTTTCCCGGAGGCGCGGTGACGCCCGCAATGAAGCCCACCACCGGTTTTTTCATGTTGGCCTTCACCCAGCGAGCGGCGTTTTCCTCGTCGGAGCCTCCGATCTCCCCCACCATGATGACGGCGTCGGTCTCCGGATCGTCGTTGAACATCCTGAGCACATCGACATGCTTCAGTCCGTTCACAGGATCCCCGCCGATGCCCACGCAGGAGGACTGCCCGAGGCCCAATTCCATGAGCTGACCGACCGCTTCATAGGTCAGCGTTCCCGAGCGCGACACGACGCCGATGCGGCCCTTCTTGTGGATATGGCCCGGCATGATCCCGATCTTGATCTCATCGGGCGTGATCACGCCCGGGCAGTTCGGGCCGATGAGCTTGGTGCGCTTGCCCTGCATCTTGTATTTCGTGCGGATCATGTCGCGCACCGGTATGCCCTCGGTGATGCAGATGACGAGATCGAGATCCGCCTCGACCGCCTCGTCGATCGCCGCCGCGGCGAAAGGCGGCGGAACGTAGATCACCGAAACGTTGGCCCCGGTCTTCTGTTTCGCTTCCTTCACCGTGGCGAAAATCGGTATGCCTTCGTAGGACTCACCCGGTTTCTTCGGGTTGACGCCGGCGACGTAGCAGTTCTTTCCGTTCGCGTATTCCTTGCCCATCTTGGTGTGGAACTGGCCGGTCTTGCCGGTGATTCCCTGGGTCATCACCCGGGTATTCTTGTTGATCAGGATGGACATTATTTTTTTCCCTTGGCGGCGTGAGAACTTTGGTCTCGGCCGCTCACTAAAGTTCGCTTAACTTGCATGCAAGTTAGCCTCGCCCAAGTCTCAAGCCCGGCCGCCTCTGGCGGCCGCGACGACTTTCTGCGCCGCGTCGGCCATGTTGCTGCCGGAGATGATCGGCAGCCCGGACTCGGCGAGGATCTTCTTGCCCAGATCGACGTTCGTGCCTTCCAACCGCACGACCAGCGGCACCCGGAGGCTCACCTGCTTCGCCGCTGCGACCACTCCCGCCGCGATCACGTCGCACTTCATGATGCCGCCGAAAATGTTGACGAGGATCGCCTTCAGGTGCGGGATGCGCAGCATGATCTTGAAGGCCTCGGTCACCTTCTCGGTCGTTGCCCCGCCGCCGACGTCGAGGAAGTTCGCGGGCGCGCCGCCGTACAACTTGATGATGTCCATGGTCGCCATCGCAAGACCGGCGCCGTTCACGAGGCACCCGATGTCGCCATCGAGCTGGATGTAGTTGAGGTCGTACTTCGAAGCCTCGACTTCCTGGGGATCCTCCTCGTCGAGGTCACGCAGCTGCTGCAGGTCCGGGTGGCGGAACAGCGCGTTGTCGTCGAAATTGATCTTGGCGTCGAGCGCGACCACCTTGCCGTCGCCGGTGAGGATGAGCGGATTGATCTCGGCAAGGCTCGCATCGGTTTCTTCGAATGCACGATACAGCCCCTTCAGGATCGCGCGCGCCTGAGGAACGCTCGCCGCCGGAATGCCGATCTTCGTCGCGACATCGTCCGCTTCCGCGTCCTTCAATCCCGTTCCCGGATCGACGAATATCTTGTGGATCTTTTCGGGCGTCTTCGCCGCGACTTCCTCGATGTCCATCCCGCCTTCGCTGGAAGCCATCAGCGCCACGCGCTGCGTGCCGCGATCGACCACCATGCCGATGTAGAGTTCCTTCCTGATGTCGGCGCCTTCCTCGACGAGAAGTCTCCTGACCTTCTGCCCCTCGGGCCCGGTCTGGTGGGTCTTGAGCATCATGCCGAGGATTTTTCCGGCCGACTCGCGCACTTCGGCCTCGGATTTGGCGACCTTCACGCCGCCGCCCTTGCCGCGCCCGCCGGCGTGGATCTGCGCTTTCACCACCCACACCTTTCCGCCCAGATCTCTTGCAGCCTTGATCGCCTCGTCGACAGAGAAGCAGGGGATGCCGTGCGGGGTAGCGACGCCGTACTTGCGGAGGATTTCCTTCGCCTGGTATTCGTGGATTTTCATTCTTGTGGCCGTCGAACGGAGGGAGAGCATTGTCCCGAGGCCGCGCTCCCCCGCGCATTGATGCCGGTCAAGCATACCCCAGGTCGCGACGGGACCGTCTGCTAGAATTTTCGAGACACGCAGACCCTATTTCCGATGAAACACGACTTCCAGTACAGGTTTTGCGGGCCGCTGTCGGCGCCCGAAGAGTTAGGCGGGCAGCCGCCGGCGTACCAGCGTACGGTCGAGCAGGGCGTGATCATCGAGCGCGATGTTGCGGTGGCCATGCGCGACGGCGTGAGGATCTATGTCGATGTCTTTCGCCCCGCGGACGAAAAGTCCGCTCCGCCGATCGTCGCCTGGGGACCGTACGGCAAGCACAGTCCCACCAACATGGCGAAGCAGTTCCCTAAGGCGGGCATCACGGCGAAGCTGTCCGCGTACACGGCATTCGAGGCGCCCGACCCCATGCATTGGGCGGCTAACGGCTACGCCATGCTGAACGTCGACCCGCGCGGCACGTGGTTTTCCGAAGGCACGGCCACTTATCTCTCGCCGGAAGAAGCGCAGGACATGTACGACCTCGTCGAGTGGGCCGGCACGCAGCGGTGGAGCAACGGAAGAGTCGGCCTGCTGGGCGTTTCCTACCTCGCGTGCGTGCAATGGTCCGCGGCCGCGGCGCAGCCGCCGCACCTGGCGGCCATCATTCCATGGGAGGGATGGAGCGACTTCTATCGCGAGGTGGTCACGCACGGCGGCATTCCGGAAACCTCATTCTGGGCGTACCTGCCGAGCCGCTGGGGACGCAGCAAGACTCAGGTGGAAGACCTGAAGGGCGAGACCGAGGAGCATCCGCTGTACGACTCGTTCTGGAGATCCAAGGCTGCCGACCTGTCGAGGATCACGGTGCCGGCGTACGTCGTCGCCAGCTGGTCCGACCAGGGGCTGCACACGCGCGGCACGCTGGAGGGCTTCAAGCGAATGTCGTCGAAGCAGAAATGGCTCGAAGTGCACGGCCGCAAGAAATGGGCATATTTCTACGAGCCCGAGAGCGTCAAGCGCCAGCAGGCGTTTTTCGATCGTTTCCTCAGGGGCATCGAGAACGATGTCCCCGCCTGGCCCAAGGTCAGGCTCGAGGTCCGCGAGCAATACTATGTCGGCGCAGAGCGCCACGAGAACGAATGGCCGATCGCTCGGACCGTGTACACCAGGCTGTACCTCGATGCCCGCAATGGCTCGCTGCAACGCGAGCCCGTCAAGGTCGAAGCTTCGTGCCGCTACGAGGCGGCCTACGACAGCAACGGCCGCGCGCGATTCGACTTCATGTTCGATCGGCGAACCGACCTCGTCGGCCACATGAAGTTGAAGGTGTGGATGAAGCCGGAAGGGTCCGACGACATGGACCTCTTCGTCGTCGTGCAAAAGCTCGATGCCGGAGATGAAGTCGTTCCGTTCGCCTTCTACGCGCAGTTCGAAGATGGCCCGGTCGCGCTGGGATGGCTGCGCGCCTCGCACCGCGAGCTTGATCCGGCAAGGTCTACCGAGTATCAGCCGGTCCTGCGGCACCGCCGCGAGCTGAAGCTCAAGGATTACGAAGCGGTGCCGCTGGAGATCGAGATCTGGCCTTCAGGGACGCGTTTCGAGGCCGGCGAATCGCTCAGGCTGATGGTGATGTCGTCCGACTTCAAGAAGCCGGATGCGGATCCTTCCCGAGCAAGCAGCGCGGCGGGGTTGCCGAAGACGGTGAGGCCGAGCCCGCTGGCGCTGCACACGGCCAGCGCGAATCGCGGCCATCACGTGATCCTGGCCGGCGGCAAGTACGATTCCCACCTGCTGGTGCCGGTGATTCCCGATTGAGTCGATTGCAGCCGTCCAAGAAAGCCCGTCCCGCGCATTGATGCCGCTGCGGATGAATTCGCCGAGTTCAGAGACCGGTCTTGGACGGTGGCCGCGAGCGGTTCATCGCGCACTCATCCGGTCGGCCGGAGCGCAGAGCCACGCCCGACGCTGCCAATTTCGCCTAGGCGTCAGAAGGAGAGAGCGCCGACTCGAATGGCGGTGATCGAGGCGTTCGTTGCCGAGGAACGTGGGCTCGCGCACAAGACCTGAACCTCGCCCGGTGACGTGAGCGTCGCCCGGCTCATCAAGACGAAGCGGACAAACGTGTTCGAGTCCGTGTCGGTGATCAGACTCTCGTTCGCGCTGGTGGGGGAGGTGCCGTCGAACGGTCCCGTGCTGATGAAGCATCTGCTGCCGCCGTCGCTGCTGGAGCGGCGAACGTCGACGTGGGCGTAGATGATGTAGTCCCCGGGCGGGAAGAATTCGTCGAGGACGATCCGCGGCGGGAACGAGTCGGGATCGTTCGGGTCAGGTATGTCCAAGTTGACGGATCCCGCCGTATGCCTGAAGAATGCCTCCGTCTTGCTGGCCTGGAGCGAAGCCACCGACGTGCTGAGGTTCTGGACGTTCGTGGCCAGCGTGTTGATCTGATTCTGGAGAATCGTGGTGCTGTTGATGATCAATGCCTGTAGGGAATTGACGCTGGCTTGAAGCGCCGCCAGTGCCGCCTGCAACGCCTCATCGGCTGCCTTCCTGGCGGCCGCCTCCGCGGCCAGGCCGCTCTGCAGGCCCTTGACGCTTGCCTCAAGCGCGGTCACGCGCTGGTTGGTAGCCGGCAGCCCGCCTCCCTGCGACTGAGCGTGCGCTGTAACGGCACAGCACAACCCGAACAGCACTGCAAGTGCGAGTCGATTCACGATATCCCCCTTATGGTCGGCCAGTGAGCACTCGTCGGTCGATCCCCCACCTTTGCCGAGGCACCGTAATCCTGCGCGCTGTCGCGGGGTAAGTCAATCGGCCGACGGAAAGGGAAATCAATCCCGCGCGCGGCATTTTGCCGCCGCTACCGATCCCGAAGCAGATGCTCCACCACGTCCCCAAACCCCTCCCCCGCCGCTGCACGGGTGATGTACTTCGGCTCGGCCTTGAGCCGTCCCTCGAACCGCCGCACGTTCGCGACGCCGACTGAGTTCTGAAAGTATTCGAACATGGGGGCGTCGTTGGGGGAGTCGCCGATGAAGACGATTTCGCGGTTGGATCGTTCGATGTCGATGCCGAAGCGCTCGTCGAAGAGGATGCGGCTGGTGCTGAGTTTGTCGTAGCCCCCGAACCAGCCGTTGACGTGGATGGAGCTGATTTCCGCGCTCAGGCCCGCTTCTTTCATGAGCGAAGCGATTTTTTCCGCAGCGTCCATCGGCAGCGGCGGGACGTCCTCGCAGTAGTCGATCGCGAGGTCGGTCTCCCGGTAAGGCTGGTCGGCGGCGAGGGCACAGCCCGGGACTGCGGCGAGGATGCGCTTGGCGATGGCTTCGAGTTTGTTTCGCTTTTGCGTCCGAGTTGCGTCGTCGTCCACGAAGCGCTTGCCGAGCTTTCCGTCGGCGTGAAAGAAGTAGAACGCGCCGTTCTCTCCCACCACCGCGTCGACCGGCCACATGCGCGCGATGTGATCGCACCAGCCCGCCGGCCTCCCGGTCACCGGTACGACGATCTTGTCCGCTTCGTGGAGGCGCTCGAGCGCCGCGTAGGCTGCGGCGGTCAGCCTGCCCGCCGTGGTCAGGGTTTCGTCGATGTCGAGGAGCACCGCGCGCACGCCGCGCGCGTCGAGCTCGGCGAGCGCTTTCACGCGATCAGGCCCGCGACGGCGGCTTGGGCCGCCTCGCGAAGAGGAAAAAGAACGAGCCCATCCCGGCGAGCAGCGCGAGGATGGTGAAGCCCAGGCGGTAGTCCCCGGTCATGTCGGCGAGCACGCCGGCGATCATCGGGCCGCCGATCTGCCCGACCACGATGATCATGTACGAGAGACCCAGGATCATGCCGATCGCCGCGCGCCCGAAATAGTCGGCCCGGATCGCCTGCATGAACGGGCCGCGCAATCCCCAGGCGATCCCGTGCAGCAGGGCGAAGCCGACCACCATCGGCACGGCGACCGCGTAGGTGAGGAGCAGCAGCCCCGCCATGTGCATCAGCATGCAGATCGCGGCCACGAGGCGCTTTTTGAACCGGTCGCCCACCACCCAGCCGATCGCGACGCCACCGATCTGTCCGATCACCATGAGCGCGATCACGAACGCGGCGCGCTCGACCGAATAGCCGAGCCCCTCCTTCATGTGCGTGATGGCGTGCACGTTGACCGCGTGCACGACGAGGAGCGCGAACGCGTGGCCGAGGGAAATCAGCCAGAACGCGCCCGTCCGCAGCGCTTCGCGCGCGGTGAAATCGCGGGCGTCCTGCGCGGGCGCCGCACGCCCCGGGACATCCCGCGGCGAGGGCACCCCGTCGACCGTCTCGCCGTGATCCTCCGGCCGCCGGCGCATCGCCATCGCGAGCGGCAGGCCGATCGCGATGTACGCGACGCCCGAGGCGAACGCGGTAATGCGCCAGCCCCAGGTCGCGAGCGACCAGGCCACCACAGGGACGAACAGGCCGCCGACCGCGAGCCCGAGGGAGAGGCTCGACAGCGCGCGCGCCCGATAGCGGTCGAACCAGTGGATGAGGGCCACGTTGATCGGAAAGAAGCCGCAGAGACTGGAGCCGATCGCCATCACCACGAACGCGCCGTAGAAGCCGAGCAGCGTGTCGATCTGCGACAGCAGCATGAAGCCGATGCCGAAAATCACCACCCCGATGCGGATCGGGCCCTGCGCGCCGAAGCGATCGATGATCCAGCCCAGGAGCGGTCCGAGGATCGCCGCCTCCATCTGCTGCAGCGCCGCCGCGCCCGAGAGCGCGGTCTTGCTCCAGCCGCGCTCGTCGCGCAGCACCGCGACGTAGGCGCCGAAGGACTGCATGAGCAGCGCCGATTGCAGGAACTGCAGCCCGCAGCCCGCCGTGACCATCCACCAGCCGTAGAAAATCCTTTTCCCCGTCGCTCGCATCGCCGCGGTCCGGCCCAGAATCTAGCACGCTGCGATGCCCGCCGTTCGCGAGCGCTCTCACCCGAACAGGCCGCCGACCCGCGTGCCGGCGACGCGGTTGACCACCCAGAGGCTCGCGGCGCAGAGCACGATCAGGATGACGCCGAGCGCGGCCGCCTGGCCGTGCGATCCCGCGATGTAGTAGGTGAAGATGCCGATGGGAATCATCTCCCAGCCGCCCAGCGCGAGAAACAGCGTGGCGGAAGCCTCCTGGATCGACATGATGAAGGAGAACAGCGCGCCGACGAGGATGCCTTTCCATACCAGCGGCAAGGTGACGTCGCGGAACGTCCTCAGCTTGGTGGCGCCGACGTTCTCGGCCGCTTCCTCCATCGATTTGTGCACGAGCAGGAGCGACGAGTAGCTGCCGCGCACCGTGTACGGCAACCGGCGAACGGCGAGCACCAGGGGAAAGACGATCCACAGGCTGGTGAGCGCAAGGTCGATGCCCGGCAGCGGATAGTGAAAGGCGCGGATATACGCAATGCCGATCGCGGTTCCGGGAATGGCGAGGATCAACGTGGTCAGCGCGTCCATCGCGCCGCGCCCCGGCGTCTTGGTCCGCGCCATGATCCACGCCATCGGCACCCCAACCGTCAGGCAGATCAACACGGCCAATCCGGAAAACAGGAGCGAGTTGATGATGAACTTGGGCGTCTCGATGCTGACCTGCCTGAAATAGTCGAGGGTGTAGTGGACCGGGAACGGCGTGAGCGCCCAGCCCTTGCCGACGGCGGCGAGCAGTACCCCGACCTGAGGGATGGCGGACACAGCAAGAAGCAGCACGAGAAAGCCCACGGCGAGCCAGCGCTTGACGGGTCCCAAGCGCCGCCGCTCCACTTTCGAGTAGGCGAGCGAGCTGTAGTCCTTGATCGCCACGTAATGGCGCGCCACCAGCACGAATACGATGGCGAGCACGACGAGCAGCGCCGAGATCACGATGCCCATGCGGAAAATGCGCCGGTCGACGAACTGGACGATGTTGAGATAGGCCTGCACCGCGAGGAGATCCTGCACGCCGACGACGAGCGGCGTGACGAAGTCGGCGAAGGTCCAGATGAAGACGAGCAGCGCGCCGGAAATGTATCCGGGCGTAGTGAGCGGCAGCGTCACGTCCCAGAACCGCCGCCACGCCCCGGCGCCCATGCCCTGCGCGGCCTCCTCCAGCGAGGGATCCACCTTGGACATCGAATCGAGAATGGAGAGCGTCATCAGGGGAAACAGGTGCACCGTCTCGACCAGCAGCACGCCTTGCATCCCGTACATGAAGTTGATCGGGGTCGTCAGGCCGAACCAGTCGTGGAGCCACACGTTCACCGTGCCGGCCCGCCCGAGGATGAAAACGAAGCCGAGCACACCCACCAGCGGCGGCAGGATCATCGGCAGCATCGTGAGATACGCGAAGAGATTCCGGTAGGGAAAATCGTAGCGGATGATGAGAAACGCGACCGCGATCCCGATCACCGACGTGGTGACGACCGCGGCGGCGCCCAGCGCGAGCGAGTTCCACAGCGAGCGCAGGTAGAAGCGATCCGTGAAGAATTCCTGGAAATTCACGAGCGTGAACTGGCCAGCCTCGTTGCTGAAGGCGTCGTAGAAAATGCGCGTGAGCGGGTACAGGACGAACAGGATCAGGAATGTCCAGATCAGCGCGAATCCGAGAACGGAAATCGCCGGGATGCGCTGCCTTCTTCCCGCGATGGCGTCGGTCCGGGCCGTGGCCATGCGGGGTCAATCCGCCGGGATTGCCAGCGTGCTGGCAACCGGGCAACTCAGGATGACCGGCTTGCCCATAGCCAACTGCTCATGGTGCCACGGGTCGCCGACGTCGGCCTTGAAAACGACGCCACTGCCGAGATCGACGTCGTAGCGCAGCGTGTTGCCGAGATAGGCGGCAAAGGAGATCTTTCCCTTCAGGTGATTGCGTTCGCCGTCCGACTCGCCATCCACCGCGGCGTTCTCGGGGCGTATGCAAATCACGCACCGGTCGCCCACGCGCAGGCGTTCGTCGTATATCGCGGAAATTTCGCCCACCGCGGTTTCCACGCGCACGTTCCGAAGGGGGCCCTCGATTGCCCGGACCGTGCCGTCGACAAGGTTGTTGATGCCGATGAAATCGGCGACAAAACGGTTGGCCGGCCGCTCATAAAGCGCCTTGGGCGGCCCGATCTGGAACACCTTCCCCTGGTTGAAGACCGCGATGCGGTCCGACAGCGTCAGCGCCTCCTCCTGATCGTGAGTCACGTAAATCGTGGTGATGCCCAGTTCCTTCTGCAGCTTGCGGATCTCGGCCCGAACCTGAATTCGGATCTTGGCGTCCAGGTTGGAGAGCGGCTCGTCGAGCAGCAGGATCTGGGGATTCAACACCAGCGCGCGGGCCAGCGCCACGCGCTGCTGCTGCCCGCCCGACAACTGTCCCGGGTAACGGTCGCCAAGGCCAGCGAGCTTCACCTTGTCGAGCACGGCCCGAACCCGCTCGGCAATCTCGGGCACGGCAACCTTGCGCAGCTTCAGGCCGTAAGAGACGTTCTCGGACACCGTCATGTGCGGCCACAGGGCATAGTTCTGGAACACCATGCCGATGCCGCGCTCGTGCGGGGGCACGGCGTTGACCACGCGGTCGTCGAAGCGGATCTCCCCCCCGTCGGGGGCGTAGAAACCGGCGATGAGGCGGAGCAGAGTGGTCTTGCCGCACCCCGAGGGCCCAAGGAGGGTGAAAAGTTCCCCCTCCTCGATAGACAGGCTGACCTCGCTGACCACCGCCAGCGGCCCGAAGCGCTTGGTGAGGTTCTCGACCGAAATGCGCACGTGGCTTCAGGCCGGCGGCGGGCTGCCTATTTCCTCTTCAGCTCTTCCGCGACAGACTCGATTTCCTTGCGGTACTGCGAGTTGACCTGCTCGTAGCGCTTCTGGGCGATGTCATCGTCGTAGATATTGATCACATCGACGTCGAAATAGGAGCGCATGCCGCCGGTAAATTCGACGGCCATCTCTGCCTGGGAGCCCGGCTTGCCCTGGACGCGGTACTTGGGCGTGATCGGGAACACGCCCCGCTCCATCGCCATGCGCTGCCCGCGCTCCGAGAGCAGGTACTCGATGAACGCGCGCGCCGCCCGGGGATGTCTGGTGCCCGCGATGATGCCGATCGGCTCGGGCGTGATCCATGCGGTTTTCGGCGCCACGAACTTGATTTCGTAGCCAGCGAGCCGGTCCTCGAACGCCATGTAGCTCGGCACCGCGAATCCGGCCGCGAACTCGCCCCTCGCCACCACCGAAGGCACGTCACGGCTGCGCGCCGTGAACAAGCCGGTATTGCCCGCCAGGCGCTTCAGCCACGCCCAGCCTTTCTCGTCCCCGTCGCGCTGGAGGATCACCTCGTAGGTCGCGTGGCTGCTGGAGGAGCGCGTCGGCGCGCATTGCGCGACGTTGCCCTTCAGCTTGGGGTGCAGCAGGTCGTCCCAGTCCTTGGGTTCCGGCACCCCGAGACGCGCGAAGAGTTTCGGGTGATAGACCAGGCCGTAGGGCTCAAGCACCGTGCCGATCCAGAATCCCTTCGGGTCCTTGAGCGGAATGGGCTTGGGCTTGCCGATGCTCGCGGGGATCGAGTCCACGACGCTCCGCGGCAGGTCGAGTTTCGCGAGCAGGTTCTGCTCCGCGAGCTTGTCGAAGAGCGCGCTCTCGCCTCCCCAGAAGATATCGGCGTCGGGCCGGCCCTTCCACTCGACGATGCGGCCGTAGGCCACCGGCGTGCCGGCGGCCAGGGCGCTCGTTTTCACGTTGATGTTCCATCTTTCCTTGGCGTACTTGGCGAAGTCCGCCAGCGCCGGATCGGTCAGCGTCCTCGCGACCGGCGTAATCAGGACCAGCTCGTTTTCGATTTGCTGCGCGGCGACCGGATGTGCGGCTATCATCCCGGCGAAGGCCGCCGCAACCAAACTCAGGCATCGAACCATGGCATTTCTCCTTTCAGGGAAAGAAAACCGGCGCACCCATGCTGCAGAGGAGCGTAGGGCGTGGTTTGATTTAGGTCAATAGGGTGCGGGATTGCCCGGGGAGCATGCGTTCATGGCACGCGTGGGAATCATAGGAGGCGGGGCGTTCGGCACCGCCATGGGCTGCGTGATCCGCCGGTCGGGTCACGAAATCGTCATTTGGGCGCGCGAGCCCGAGGTTGCGGCGTCGATCAACGGGCAAGGAATCAACGCCTTGTTCCTCGGCGGCGTGCGACTCGTCCCGGGAATCGTCGCGACCAGCGATCTCGCTTCGGCGGCCGGCGGCGCCGATTTCCTGCTGCTCGCGCCGCCTGCGCAGCACATGCGCGCCGTGACGATGCAGCTTCGCCCGGTTCTCGATCCTGGCATCCCCGTGGTGAGCTGCTCCAAAGGCATCGAGCGCGGCAGTTGCGCGCTGATGCCCGAAGTGCTCGCCGAGACGCTGCCCGAAGCGAAAATCGCGGTGCTGTCGGGCCCATCCTTCGCGCGCGAGATCGCGCTCGACCTGCCCTGCGGGGTGACGCTTGCGTGCGCCGACACGGCGGTGGGCGAGACGCTGGCCGGCGCGATCGGCACGCCGCGTTTTCGCACCTATCTCTCGGACGATGTGATCGGGGCTGCAATCGGCGGCGTAATGAAGAACGTTCTCGCGATCGCCGCCGGGGTCATCCAGGGAAAAAGGCTCGGCGAGAATGCCCGGGCGACGATCATCACGCGCGGCCTCGCCGAGGCGACGCGACTGGGCGTCGCCAAGGGCGCCAGGATGGAGACCTTCATGGGCCTCTGCGGCGTGGGCGACTTCGTGCTCACCTGCAACAGCATGCAGTCGCGCAACACCTCGCTCGGCGTCGCGCTCGGTGAAGGCAGGAAACTCCACGACGTTCTCGCGACGCGCAAGGAGGTCACCGAAGGGGCCCTCTCAGCGGAAGCCGTCGCCGCGCTGGCAAAGCGCCTGGGGGTGGACATGCCGATCGCCGAAGCGGTGGACCAGGTGCTCAACCACGAGGCAGATCTCGACGCAACGATCGCGCGCCTGCTCGCCCACCCGTACCGTTTCGATCGTCCCGCCGACTGATAGAATTTTCCATGCGCTACGTTCTTGCCCTCGACCAGGGAACCACCAGCTCGCGTGCCATCGTCTTCGACGAGAAAGGCACGCCGGTCTCGGTCGCGCAGCGCGAGTTCCGGCAGTTCTTCCCCGAGCCCGGCTGGGTCGAGCACGACGCCGAGGAGATCTTCCGCTCGCAGCTCGCCTGCGCGCGCTCGGCGCTGAGGAAAGCGCGCCTTGCGCCTTCGCGCCTTTCCGCGATCGGCATCACGAACCAGAGAGAAACGGTAGTCGTCTGGGACCGCCGCACGGGCAAGCCCGTGCACCGCGCCATCGTCTGGCAGGACCGGCGCACCGCAGACCGTTGCGAACTACTCGTGAAAGAAGGCCTCGCCGAGCCGATCCGCGCCAAGACGGGCTTGGTGATCGACCCCTATTTTTCCGCGACCAAGCTCGAGTGGCTGCTCGCGAACGTCCCGGGGCTCAAAGGGCGCGCGGACAAAGGCGAGCTGCTCTTCGGCACCATCGACAGCTGGCTCGTGTGGAAGCTCACCGCGGGAAGGCTGCATCTCACCGATCCGTCGAATGCCTCGCGCACCCAGCTCTACGACATCCACCGCGGCGAGTGGGACGGGGAGCTGCTCCAGATCTTCGGCGTGCCGCGCGCGATGCTGCCCGAGGTCGTGCCCTCCTCCCGCGTCTACGGCACGACCGCGAGGAAGATGCTCGGCGCCGAAGTCCCGATCGCGGGAATCGCCGGCGACCAGCAGGCGGCGCTGTTCGGCCAGGCCTGCCACGAGGCGGGCATGGCGAAAAACACCTACGGCACCGGGTGCTTTCTCCTGCTCAACACGGGGAGCGAGGCGATAGCGTCGAAAAGCGGCCTCGTTACTACCCGCGCCGCGGAAGCTCCGATCAAGCAGTTCGCGCTCGAGGGGAGCGTCTTCATCGGCGGGGCGGTAGTGCAGTGGCTGCGCGACGGCCTGCGCCTCATCAAGCGATCGGTGGACGTGGAAAAGCTCGCCGCGAGCGTGCCCGATTCGGGCGGCGTGTACTTCGTCCCGGGCTTCGCGGGCCTGGGTGCGCCCCACTGGGACCCATACGCGCGCGGCACCATCGTGGGGTTGACGCGCGGCTCGAACGCCGGCCACATCGCGCGCGCGGCCCTCGAGTCGATCGCCTTCCAGTCGGCCGAACTTCTTCACGCCATGGAGCAGGACTCCGGCGTGAAATCGAAAGAGCTGCGCGTCGACGGCGGCGCAGCGGCGGACAATTTGCTCATGCAATTCCAATCCGATCTGCTCGGCGTGCCGGTCGTGCGCCCACGGGTGCTGGAAACCACGGCGCTGGGGGCGGCTTATCTCGCTGGATTGGCCACCGGCGTGTGGGGAAGCCGCGAGGAAATCGCGAAGCAATGGAAAATTGCGAAACGCTTCAAGCCGCGGATGAAGCGCGCGGAAGCGGAGAGGCGGATGGGCGAGTGGAAGCGCGCGTTAGAGCGGGCGAGGGGTTGGGGGAAAGCGTGATGGTCGGGCAACGCGAGCGAGCCTGGCAGAGGAGCATCCCCCTCGGCAGCCTCTCGCCCTCGTGCGGAATTCCGCACACATCTCAAACCCCGGACGGGCGCAGACCGGCCAATCCGCATAGAATGGGCCGACATCGTTTCGGGAGGAACGTCGTGCGGAATGTTCGGGTGGTAACCATCGCGGCCTTGGCCTTGGCGGGATTGGGTTGCGTGGCCAATCGGCCCGGAACGCTGCAGGACACGGTGCAGAATCTCGATGCGGGCCTCGTCAGAGTTCCCTTTGTAAGCAGTTCGGACCTGGCGAGCGATGAGCAAGGGCGGCGGTACCAGGCCGCGGCCCGGTTCGTCCGAGACAAGCAGTGCTCTGCGGGAACAGCCAATCCGCTGTTCTTGACATCGCTCCCCTTGAACGTGCGTCTGCAGGGAAACCTCGCAGGCGACGGGAGAATCGAGTTCTCGGCCGAGCGGGCCGACGGCGCCGGGCGCTCCAAACCCGCCTCCGGGCAGGGCGTCGAAGTGCTCCTGCGCGCCTCCACCCTGGCCGATCTGCCGAACGAATACCTGAGGGAGATGTCCGGCCTTGTCCAGTCCAAGGGCCTGCCGGACGAAATCGTGCAGAGGCTGAAGAAGGAGATCCCGGGCACCTACCAAAAGCTCACCGTCAGGATCAACAAACTGGTGAGCGACTTCGACCCGGGCACCTGCGGCGTGGTCGCCCAGAAGACGACCCCATCCCAGCCGGCGGCTTCTCGCGCGGAAGCTCCCCGTCCTCCGGCGAAACCCCGCCCGGAGAGAGCCGCCGGCCTATTCGTGCCGACGTTCTAAATCGCGCGTCCTAGAACTGGTAGGAAACCCTGGCTCCCAGGGCCCTGGTGGTCTCCGTGACTTTATAGTCCGGAGCGGTACCTGGCGGGTCGAAGGTGTAGGAGTAGTTCTGGATCTTGAGGTCCGCAGTGACCCCCCAGGCCGGGGTAATTCGATACGTATAGCCTGCGCCAAAGCTGAAGCCCACCGTGGACGTGGCCTCCGCGGAAAATCCCGTATCGTCCGTCCATTTGCCGCTCATCAAGGCAAGCGCGCCGCTCAGGCTGATCGAACCGCCCAACGCGGGCATTCCCCATGCTGCTCCACCAAACACGCCGTTGCTCGTGAACACGTCCTCGGTCCAGGACATGGACGGCGGTCCCGGGGCCTTAAGCGTCGATTTGCCTCCGGTCAGGCCGCCGAAGCCCGTGACGGTGCTTCCGCCGGAAAGCACATGGACATAGCCGGCCGTCACCGTGTAGCTGGAGCGCGAAAAGTCCTGATCCTGCGAAGTGATGTCTTTCCACAGATCGTGGGTGGCGCTGAGACTGGTCTGGTACGACGCGTCGACAAAGATTCTCTGCGGCGATATCCAGGTGAAGCCGACCGTCGGCGCCAGATAATCGGACTTGGCGGTCTTGTTCGCGTAGCCTGGAAAAGCGTTGCTGTCGAACTTGATGCTGTAGTTGGTCAGGGCAAGGCCGGCGTACGGGCGAAACGTTTGCTGGGCCTGCGCCGCAGACGAAACGAACCCTGCGGCAACGACCGAAAGCATCCACAGCTTGAATGTTTGTGATCTCATGGCTTGACGACCCTCTTGTTGGTTGCCGCCGGCGGGGGCGGACATGCTGCGAGGAATACTCACGGCACCCTCCCGTCCCGATGAGCGATGCCGGGAATGTTACTCGCTTGCTTCCGGCCCGGTCAAACTCCAAGCCTCACGCTGTTCCGCCCACGGTGAGTCCGTCGATGCGCAGCGTCGGCTGGCCCACGCCGACCGGAATGCTTTGCCCTTCCTTGCCGCAGGTTCCCACCCCGGTGTCCAGTTGCAGGTCGTTGCCGACCATGCTGACGCGGGTGAGAACGTCCGGACCATTCCCGATCAAGGTGGCGCCCTTCACCGGGTAGGTCACTTTCCCGTTTTCGATCGCGTAGGCCTCGGAGGCCGAAAACACGAACTTGCCGCTGGTGATGTCCACCTGCCCGCCGCCGAAGTTGACCGCGTAGAGGCCGCGCTCGACCGAGGCGAGGATTTCCTTGGGATCCCGGTTCCCGTTGAGCATGTACGTATTGGTCATGCGCGGCATCACGACATGGGCGAAGGACTCGCGCCGGCCGTTGCCGGTGACCGGCACGCCCATCAGGCGCGCGTTCAGGCTGTCCTGCATGTAACCGCGCAAGATCCCGTCCTCGATGAGGGTGTTGCACCGGGTCGGATTGCCCTCGTCGTCTATGTTGAGCGACCCGCGCCGTCCGGGAAGGGTACCGTCGTCCACGACGGTGACGCCGCGCGAGGCCACCCTCTCGCCTATCCGTCCGCTAAAGGCGGACGAACCCTTGCGGTTGAAGTCGCCCTCCAGGCCGTGGCCGATGGCTTCGTGCAGCAGCACGCCCGGCCAGCCCGGCCCGAGCACCACCGTCATGGTTCCCGCGGGCGCCGGACGCGATTCGAGATTGACGAGTGCCTGGTCGACCGCGCGCTCGGCGTATTCCTTGAGCCGCTCTTCGGTGAAGTGCGAATAATCGGAGCGAGCCCCCCCGCCCGACGATCCTTGCTCGCGGCGCCCGTTCGCCTCGGCGATGACCTGCACCGAGAGCCGCACCAGCGGCCGCACGTCCGGGGCCAGCATACCGTCCGCGCGCGCCACCAGCACGACCTCGTACTCGGCCGCAAGCGTCGCCATCACCTGAACGACGCGGGGATCGCGACTCCGGCACAGGCGCTCGAGCCGCTCGAGCAGGCTTACCTTTTGAGCGTCCGCAAGCGAGGTCAAGGGATCCACCGGCTGATAGAGCTGCAGCCCCGCCCCCTTGCGCACTTTTGCCGGATGCTTCCTGCCGCCGGAGCGCTCGATCGCCCGCGTTGCCTTTGCCGCATCCTCGAGCGCGGGCAGGCTGATTTCGTCGGAGTAGGCGAAGGCGGTCTTCTCCCCTGCAATCGCCCGCACGCCCACGCCCTGGTCGATGCTGAAACTGCCGGACTTGACGATGCCCTCCTCGAGGCTCCAGCTCTCGGCGCGCGAGTACTGGAAATAGAGATCGGCGTAGTCGAGCCGGCGAGAAAGCAGCGACCCGAATATGCGCGAGAGTTTTCCCTCCTCCAGATCGTGCGGCGCAAGCAGGAACGACTTCGCCGTGGAAAAAAGCTGTTCGGGGGCGTTCATGAATTCATTCTACTGGAATGGCCGCAAGCGGTTCCGGGTCCTCTATCCTCTATCGCGCATCACACGGTGCTCCAGCGCCGGCAGGCTGCTGCGCAGCTTCGCCTGGAACTGCGGGTCGATGTCGGCCATGACTACGCCGGGTCCGGCGGCGCGCTCGGCGACCACCTTGCCCCAGGGATCGATGATCATGCTGTGGCCGTGGGTCTCGCGACCGTTCTGGTGTCTGCCCCCTTGCGCCGGCGCGAGTACCCAGGCGAGGTTTTCGATCGCGCGGGCGCGCAGCAGCGTCTCCCAGTGCGCGCGTCCGGTCGTCGCGGTAAAGGCCGAGGGCACGAGGATGATGTCCATAGGCGCGAGCGCGCGATAGAGCTCCGGAAATCGCACGTCGTAACACACCGAGAGCGCGATTCGCCCGAACGGCGAATCGATCGCGCGCGGTTCGACGCCAGGCTCGATGGTTGCGGACTCGTTGAAGCGCTCTTCTCCCAGCGCCAGCCCGAACAGGTGGATCTTGTCGTAGCGGGCGACGCGTCGTCCGGTCGCGTCGTACACCAGGCAGCTGTTCCTGACTCTGGCCGGGTCGGTGCACTCGAGCGGCACCGAGCCTCCGACCAGCCACACGCCGTGCCGCGCGGCCGTTGCCGCGAGGAAATCCTGGATCGGACCGGCGCCGTCCTTTTCCCTTACCGCCACCTTGTCGCGGTCGCGCATGCCGAAAATGCAGAAGTACTCGGGAAGCGCGACGAGCTTCGCCCCTTGCTCGGCCGCTTGCGCGACAAGTCCTGCCGCCGCGGCGAGATTCTCCTCGACCTTCGGCGTCGAGACCATCTGCACAACGGCGGCCCGGGTGCCCTTCATTACCCGCCCTGCGGATCCGTTACCGGCGTCTTCGTCTCGACCTTGAGCCTCTTCGGGACGGGGTGGTCCCAGGTGCCGGTGACCGAGTACTCGACGGCGAAAACTTGCCCGAGCGGGTCCTTCAGGAGGCGCTGCGCGAGCAGCGCCCCCAGTCCCCAGATCGGATTGAGGAACACCACGCCCGTGGCGATGCTGTCCCCGAGCGGCGGCACCACGCGCACGTGCAGGTTCTGCGTTTCCCGGGAGAGATCGACTTCGCCCTTCATGCTCACTTGCGCCGAGGGTCCGCGCATCTCGAATTTCCGGGCCGTCATCACGCCGTTGGCGATGGTCGCGGTGCTCGAGATGGTGTCGAAGGCGAAGCCCCGACCCTCCAACTCGCGGAAATCGAGCGTGATCAGGGACTGCAGTCCGAGGACACCGAGCAATTTCGCCGCGCCCGAGTCGGCCTTGAGAAACTGGCCCTTCTGCGCTTCGAGCTCCAGATTTCCGGTCAAGGTCGCAAAGTCGATCGACTGCGGACTTCCCGCCCAGCTCAGATTCCCTTTCAGCCTCGCGGTGCCTCGTCGCATGGTGCCCGGATAACCGATGCGCTCGAGATACTTGCCGACGTCCCGGACGTCGAGCTCGATGCTGTCGATGTTGACCTTGGGCCGCGGCGCCCAACTCTCCCACTTGCCGTTCGCCGTCAGCGTGCTCTCGGGCCCGTTCAACACCAGTTTCTCGATGCTCCAGACGAGCGCCTTGTTGACCGCGACCAGCTCGATCCTGCCGAGGTCGTTGCCGGTCAGAACGAGCCTGTCGGCGACGATGTCCAGCGCCGGCAGATCGCGCGAGGGCGTCTCTTCCTTCCTGCCGGGGGTCGCCTCGGGCATGCTGAAGTGCTTCAGGCGCGCCACGATTCGCCCGAGGCCCTCGGGAAACCACTTGATCTCTCCGGAGAGCTCTTTCGCCGCCACGTTCGCCTCGAGCACGCTGCCTTTCGTTTCGGCGCGCAACGCGACATCGTTCAGGCGCCGGCCGCCAAAGTCGAGGGCGGCAAACTTGAGATCGAAATGCGGCGAGAAAGAGGCGCCGGTTTCGTCCTTGCTCTCGAACAGCGCGCGCCAGCGGTCCACATCGACGTAGTCCAGGCTGCCGGTCACGGCGAGTCCTTCGCGCTCGCCGAGCACCGCGGGTTCGTTGAGGCCGATCGCACCGCGCTCCAGCACATATTGCGCTCCGTCGTGCCGGCGCAGGATGCGGGCATCCACGGTGCGGCCGAGCGAGACTGCGATCGTGTCGGTTCGGGGCGAACCCGGGGAGATCACGCGCTCGATCGTCAGCGGCATCGGCTCGAGCGCGGTCTTGGCCAAGGGCGCCGGCAGATCCGATGAGATCCCCACGAGCTGCGATTGCACGAGCAGAGTGACAGGCCGCTGCCGCGCGAGGGTCAGCGTTCCCTGCCAAGGCGCGACGCCGGAAATCTGGCGCAGCAGCGCGTCGCCCCAGGCGCGCGGGATATGAGCGACGTTCGCGGTTCCCTGAGCGTTCGCCGCGATCGTGCCGTCGGCGCGGGTGGCCATCGAGATCGTCGTGGGACCGCCGAGAAATTGCGACGTCACCGCGCGAGCAGAGATCCCGGACTCGGTGAATTCGATCCGCCCATTGAGCTGCAAAAAGGGCGGGGCATCCGAATCGATTCTGAGCTCGTTGTTGACGATCTGGAATTCGCCGGCCACCTTGAAGCGCTCCGGGCTCAGGAGCGGGATGTCGATGCGCAGGCCGAGGCGTCCGGTACCGGTCGCCAGCATGCCTCCGGTCACCCCGTCGAGCGCCTGGGTCACCGGGCTTTGCGCGATGAAGCGCAGGAAATCGGCGGTGCGGTCTTCGGCGCGGATCTCGAGTCCCAGCCGCGGTTCCCGGTGAAACAGGTCCGGGATATTTGCGCGGACGCTGCCCACCTGAACGCCGACGATGGCCGCCCTCGACGCTTCGACGCGCATGCTCCTGCCTTCGAAGATGAGATCGCCCGAGATGCCGCTCGCAGGCGGCCAGGTTCGAGCGTAGTCCAGGTCGGCGTCCGTGACTTTCGCGACGATCTGGAAAATCCCCGCGCTGGAATCCTCAAACGGAAATTTCGAGAGGTCCCCTTTCAGGCGCAGCCTGACATCCTTTGACCGTCCGTCGCGTATCGTCGTCTTGAGATACTCGGCCACCTTCTCGGGAAGCAGGGGAATGTAGCGGTATGCGGCCGTGCCTTCGGCACGGGAGAAGCGTCCGGTGAGGTCGATGAAGCCTCCACTGCCCGGTTTCTTGACATAGCTCCCGGAAAAGGTCCCGTCGAGGTCGGCGTTGGCGAGCGAAAGGCGGTTGAAAACGAGCTCGAGTTGATCTTGAACGATCTTCCAGCCGATCTGGCCGGCGAGCGAATCCAGCCGGGCCGGGCTCTCCGGGAGGATTCCCGGCAGCTCGATTGCCACCTGCTCGGAACCCAGGACGATGTTGCCGCCTTTCTCGCTCACTTCGAGGCGCCCCGTGAGTCCCGCGAATCCGGGGATTCCGGCGTTCGCACGGGCAGCGAGTTTATCGAAGCCTCCCCGCAGACTGTACTGCTGCGGGTGCTCCGCATCGCCGGTCCAGGCTACTTTCAGGTTGCGGACGGTGCCGCGCGGCTCAGTGGCCTTGAGCCGCGCGCGCGCGGCCTGCGGAAAAGGAAAGAACTCGGCCAGCCGGGCAAGCTGCACGAGATCGAGCGCGTTCGCCTCCATCTCGCCTTTTTGCGGGGTCTGCCCGTCCTCGGGCTGCCACAGGACGCGAAAGTCGGTGGATGAAAGAGCCACGCCGGTGCCGGTCCTGAATCCGACGTTGCGGCCGAACACTTCGAAGCTCTTGCCCTCGCTCTGACGCGCGCCCAGACGTCCCTGAAGGGTGTCGAGCTCGAGCAGCGGCAGCCCCTTCGCCACGCGCATCGCCACCCGGGAAAGCGCGACGTCCACGGCAGCTTCGCTGGAACTTTTTCCCCCCAAAGTCACCCACAGGCGCACGCCGCCCTTGCCCGAGCGCAGCTCGATCGGGTAATCGACCCACGGTCGCCACGCGACCAGATCGGTATATTCGAGCTCCGCATAGAGCCGGCCCGTCCACGATTCCCAATCGGCGAGGTCTCCGCGGTTCAGCTCGCCGCGCACGTCGAGCGCGGAGGCGAGTTCTGCGGGGGGCTTCGCCCGCAGGGCGAAGCGGTGACCGAGCAGCCCGCTTCGCAGGACGAAATTGAGGGCTGGGAGGGCGAGCTGCGGCGCCCCGCGCAGTTCGTCATCCCAGGTGACGCTGGCATCTCGGATCGCGATCTCGCGCTGCGCCAACACCCATTGCGCGATCCCCGCATCCCCCGTTTCCGGACGCAACTCGATGCCGGCAACGTAGTACTTGCCGGCCATGTCACGCCGGATCTCGAGCCGGGGGCGGTCGAAGACGAGCGAATAGAACCGCGGCCGCGCGATCAGCGCCGAGATCCAGGAAAAAGTCGCCTCGACTACAGGCAGCGTCAAGGCCGCACGGCCGTCGCGATCGTAAATGGTGACGTCGGCAAGGAGCAGCTCGGGCCGCAGACCCTGCCAGCCCGCTTCGATCGTACCGACCGTGATGCGCTGGCCCAGGGATTTCGATGCGAATTGCTCGATGTGGCCTTTGTACTCTCCGACTCTTGGGAGCGCGTAGTAGCGCAGGAAAAGAGCGGTCAAGGCAAACAGGAAATAGACCGCCAACAGCCCCCAGCCGATGGCGCGCGCAAGAGTGCGCCACCGGCTTCTCGGCGGGATCGCTTGCGCGATCGTTTCCTCGATCGCTTGCTCGATTTTCTGAAGCGGCTGGTTCAAGATAGGTGCGCCTGTCGGCGTGGCAGATCCGGCCCCGACTTACAATAAGGCCATACTTCGCAACTAAGGGTCAAACGCGAGAGCGCCGCCTCGCGACGACACGCCAGCAAAAACGACATTTTACCCGCTGGCCCCGATGGCCGCGCGAAAAGCACCGACCGATCCATGAACCCCCTCAGCTTGTCGCGTTTCGCCGAACGCCTTGTCGCCGCTCGGCCCGAGCTGCAGGAGGAACTCGACCGGGCGGCGCATGGCCAGTGGACAGCCGATTCAATGCGCTCGTTCCTGAAATCGCAGGATCTCGGAGAGGAATTCGCCTTGCCCTCGGCGCTGAGGCGCCTGCGCCAGCGTGTGATGCTGCGGGTGCTCGCGCGGGACCTCGGCGGAATCGCAGGGCTAGCCGAGGTCTGCGGCGCGATGACCGCGCTCGCGGAAGTCTCGATTGCGGCGGCGCTCGAAGCGCTCCAGCCCGCGCTCGAGGCGGAGCTGGGCTCGCCTTTCGCCGGCGGCGGCCGGCAGCAGCTGATGGTCGTCGGGATGGGAAAGCTCGGCGGCGGAGAGCTGAACGTTTCCTCCGACGTCGACCTGGTATTCGTCTATCCCGAGGAGGGCGAAACCCGGGGGCGGCGCTCGGTCAGCAACCACGAGTTCTTCGACCGGATGGGACGCAAGCTGATCAAGGCGCTCGACGAGACGAGCGACGAAGGCCGCGTGTTCCGTGTCGACATGCGGCTGCGTCCCTGGGGCGACGCGGGGCCCCTTGCGACGAGCTTCAATGCGCTCGAACACTACCTCGTCACGCAGGGGCGCGAATGGGAACGCTACGCCTGGATCAAGGCGCGGACGCTCTCCGGAGATCGGACCGACGCGCTCTCCGCGATCGTGCGGCCGTTCGTGTTTCGTAAATATCTCGACTATGGCGCATTCGCCGCGGTGCGCGAGCTGCACGCTCAAATTCGCGCCGAAGTCGCGCGCCGCGAAATGTCCGATCACATCAAGCTGGGGCCCGGCGGAATCCGCGAGATCGAATTCATCGCACAAGCCTTCCAGCTGATCCGGGGCGGGCGCGATCCGTCGCTGCAGTTGCGCCCGACCATGGGCGTGCTGGCGCTGCTCGCGCAGAAAGAGCTGTTGCCGCCGCAGACCGTGGCCGAGCTCACCGAAGCCTACGTCTTCCTGAGGCGTCTCGAGCACCGGTTGCAGTACCTCGATGACGCCCAGACGCACAAGCTTCCCGCAGGCGACGAGGACCGCGCGCTCGTCGCCCTGGCGATGGGATTTCCCTCGTGGCAATCTTTCGCCCCGGCGCTCGAGGCACACCGCGAGCGCGTATCGCGGCATTTCGACGACGTATTCTCGACCCGCGAGTCGCCGCGACACGCCCTCGCGCCGCTGTGGCGGGAAGAAGACCGAAGCGCCGTCGAGACTCAACTGGGCGGGCTCGGCTTTCGCGACTCCGCGAGCAGCGCCGCGCGCCTGGAGGCGGTTCGCTCAGGGAGCCGCTACAAGAACCTTCCCGAGGCAAGCCGCGAGCGCTTCGACGCACTCGTGCCGCGCGTCATCGAGGAGGCGGCGCTGTGCGCGAATCCGGATGCGACCCTCGCGCGCTGCATGGATCTCCTCGAAACCATCAGCCGGCGCGCCGCCTATCTCGCGCTCCTCGCCGAGCATCCCGAAGCCTTGAAGCAGCTGGCGGCTCTGATGAGCGCATCGAGCTGGTCGGCCGAGTTCTTGAATCAGCATCCCATATTACTCGATGAGCTGCTGGACGCACGCCTGCTGCTTGCGCCACCCGATTGGAGGGAATTCGCCCATCGACTGAGGCGTCAGATGTCGGATCTCGCCGGCGATACCGAACGGCAGATGGACGCGCTGCGCGAGGCTCACCACGCGCAGGTGTTCCGGCTGCTCGCGCAGGACCTCTCTGGCGCGCTGACGGTCGAGCGGCTCGCCGATCATCTCTCGGAGCTTGCGGACGTAATGCTGCAGGTCGTGCTGGAAGTGTGCTGGACGCACCTGAGCCGCCGGCACGTCGAAGAGCCGCGTTTCGCGATCATCGGCTACGGCAAGCTCGGCGGGAAGGAACTGGGCTATGCCTCGGACCTGGACATCATCTTTCTCTACGATGACCCGCACGAGCAGGCGCAGGAGAACTACGCGCGCCTCGCTCAGAGCCTCAATCGCTGGCTCACCACGCGCACCGGTGCCGGCGTCCTGTTCGAAACCGACTTGCGGTTGAGGCCCGACGGCGCGAGCGGCCTCATGGGGAGCTCGATCGAAGCGTTCCAGCGCTACCAGCGCGAATCGGCATGGACCTGGGAACACCAGGCGCTGACGCGCGCGCGCTTCTGCGCCGGCGACGCGACCGTGGGGGCAGCGTTCGAAACGGAACGGTGGACCATTCTGCAGATGCAACGCGACGAAATGAAACTGCGCAGCGAGGTCTTGTCGATGCGGGAAAAGCTGCTCGAGGGCCACCCCAACCGAAGCGAGCTCTTCGACCTGAAGCACGACCGCGGCGGCATGATCGACATCGAGTTCATCGTGCAGTATCTCGTGCTCGCGAACGCACATCGTTTTCCGGAATTCGTTGCGAACAGCGGCAACATCGCGCTATTGAAAGTCGCGGGGAAGCTCGGCTTGATTCCGGCAGACGCAGCGGAGAAGGTCGGCTCGGCCTACCGCGAGTTCAGGCGGCACCAGCACGGCCTGCGGCTGAACGGCGCCAAGTACGCGCGCGTGCCGCACGAGGAGGTGAAAGAGGAGATAGCCGCAACGCTCGCGCTATGGCAGGCTGTCTTTCCCTGAGACGCAATGACGGGTTGGTTTCCGATAAAATAACCCCTTCAAACGCCTTCCGGAGATTTTCATGTCGATGGCCGATCGCGACGGACTCATCTGGTACGACGGCAAGCTGGTGCCCTGGCGTTCCGCGACCACCCACGTCCTCACCCACTCGCTGCACTACGGCCTCGCCGTATTCGAGGGCGTGCGCGCCTACAAGACCGTCGAAGGCCCCGCGATCTTCAGGCTGAAGGACCATACCGAGCGCCTGTTCAATTCGGCGCACATCTACATGATGAAGATCCCCTTCAGCAGGGAAACGCTCGCCGAAGCGCAGAAAGAAGTAGTGCGCGCCAACGAGCACGAGTCCTGCTACATCCGGCCGATCGCGTTCTACGGCTCGGAGAAAATGGGCGTGTCGCCGATCGGCGCAACCGTGCACGTGGCGATCGCCGCCTGGCCCTGGGGCGCCTATCTCGGCGCCGAGGCGATCGAGAAGGGCATCCGCGTCAAGACTTCGTCCTACGCGCGCCACCACGTCAACGTGACCATGGCGCGTGCCAAGATGGCCGGAACCTATCCGAACTCGATCCTCGCGAACCTGGAAGCGACCCAGCACGGCTACGACGAGGGGCTGCTCCTCGACGTGGACGGATTCGTCGCCGAAGGCTCGGGCGAGAACCTCTTCATCGTCAAGGACGGCAAGCTGCACGAGCCCGAGCTGACTTCCGCCTTGAGCGGCATCACGCGCGCCTCGGTGATCACGCTGGCGAACGAACTCGGCTACGAGGTCATCTCGCGGCGAATCACGCGCGACGACATCTACATCGCCGACGAGGCGTTCTTCACCGGCACCGCGGCCGAAGTCACGCCGATCCGGGAACTCGACGGGCGCACGATCGGCTCGGGCACGCGCGGTCCGGTCACGACCAAAATCCAGAAGCTCTTCTTCGACGTCGTCGCCGGCAAAGTCGCCAAGCACAAGGACTGGCTCTCGCCGGTGCACGAGAAGGCGGCGGCGAAGTCCAGAGAAAAAGCCTGATGGGCGCGAACGAAGAGGCAAGCCGCGTGGTCGAAGTCCTCGAGTCCGATCTCCCCCTGCATTGCCCCACGCCCAAGTCGCCGGTGTGGTGCATGCATCCGCGGGTGTTTCTGGACGTCGCCAAGGCGGGGCAGATGCTCTGTCCCTACTGCAGCACGCGCTACGTCTACAAGGGCCAGCGTCCCAAGGGCCACTAAGCCCTCCGTGCCGAAAATCCTCGTCGTCGCGCCGAACTGGATCGGCGACGCGCTGCTCGCCCAGCCGCTTTTCGCGCGTCTGCGCGAAAGACTCTCCGGCGTCGAGATCGACGCGCTCGCGCCCGGCTGGACCGCGCCGGTCCTGCGCCGCATGCCCGAGATCAACGAGGTCATCGAAGCGCCGTTCGGGCACGGCGAGCTGAAGCTCTCGGCACGCCGGCGCCTCGGCCTCGCCTTGCGCTCCCGCGGCTACAGCGAAGCGATCGTGCTGCCGAACACCTTCAAGTCGGCGCTGATTCCATTTTTCGCGGGCATTCCGCGCCGCACCGGGTTCGTCGGCGAGCTGCGCTACGGCCTGCTCAACGTCTTGCACAAGCTCGACGCCGGGCGATTGCCGCTGATGGTCGAGCGCTACGCCCAGCTTGCCGAAAAACCGGGGGAGCCGGTCGTGCGGCCGCTGCCCGGGGTGCGCCTCCGCGTCGACGAAGCGAACCGTCTCGCGGCGCTGGAGCGTTTGGGGCTCTCGCGTGAAAAACCCGTGGCGGCCTTCTGCCCGGGCGCCGAGTACGGTCCGGCGAAACGCTGGCCCGTGCGGCATTTCGCCGAGCTCGCGCGAAGGCTTGCTGCAAAAGGCCAGGCGGTGTGGCTGTTCGGGTCGGACAAAGACAAGACCATCGGTGAGGAGGTCGTTCGGCTTTCCGACGGTGCCGCAATCAACCTATGCGGGAAAACCGATCTCGCCGGCGCCATCGACCTCCTCTCGCTCGCCGAAGTGGTCGTGAGCAACGACTCCGGCCTGATGCACGTGGCCGCGGCAGTGGGGCGACCGGTGGTCGCGCTGTACGGGTCGTCGAGCCCCGATCACACGCCGCCGCTTTCGGTGCGGGCACGCCTCGTACGAACCGGAATCGAATGCAGCCCCTGCTACGCGCGGGAATGTCCCCTTGGACACTTCAAGTGCATGGAGGAACTGTCGCCACAGCGGGTGACGGCGGAAATCGAGGCGCTCGAGGCGCGCGGTACGTAGCTCTCCGAGGTGGACTTCGACTCAAGCGCGCAAGATCCGCCCCGCCGCCAACAGCGGCAGGTATTCGTCGGCGCGGAGCAAGTCGAACCAACGCGCTTGCGGGAGCTTGTGCCGCAGCCAGGTGGTCTTCCCGGCGCCACGTGGACCGAAGAGGATAGGCGGTTTGACTGTTATTTCTTGCCTTTGGAGCGGAAAAGCAGCCACAATTTACATACAGTTCGGCGTCCGTCTGATCAGCGTCACGGCCGAGCGGGGACACTGCGTCGTGCATCGCGGCGCAAGACGGCCGAGGCGGGGGGCGCGTTCCCGCGAGTAGACCATTCGACCCTGGGGGCACACGGCATGACGTCATCACGTCTGATTGCGATTTGCACGCTCGCGGTTGTGGCCGCGACGGGACCTCTCTTCGGCTGCGGCGGTGGCGGGGGGACAGGCGAACCCCCTCCGGTGGTCGCGGCCGTGAGCGTATCGCCCGACGCGTGGAAAGCCGAACGGCTTGGCCAGCGTCAGCAATTGACCGCGACGGCCACGGACACCATGGGCAATGTCATGTCCGGTGTCGCCGTCGCGTGGGAATCCTCCGATCCGGCCGTGGCCAGGGTCGATAGCAACGGCCTGCTCACGGCGTATGCAGCCGGCGACGTGGTGGTGACTGCGACCGCCGACGGCATTAGTGATTCCGCGACCTACAGCGTGAGCCCCTTGATCGAAGACGCGAAGGACTTAATGAGCCCCGAGGGCGATCTGTATACGGTCTGGTCGGCTCGGTCCGAAGACTCGCCCGCGCTGGTCGTCAACGGCAAGCTGAGGGTCGTACAGGATATTTATTGCCGTGTGGACGACGGCGGCTTTGGCGGTGGGATGGTCACCAGCGTGTGTCCGAACCCCATCCCCCCCGGACAGCCCCAGAAATTCCCGGCACCGGTCACGCCATGGCGGCAGAACGGCGTCGTGAAATTCCAATGGGAGGGAGACCGGATCGGTCTGCTGAGCGACGTAGCGGAGGGCGCCGGGACATTTCGCGCCGTGGACCGTCACGACGAGTGGACGGAACTCGCGATCGGGAACGCCGTGGATTTCCAACTCGAGCGCGATCGCATCGCCGTGCTACACGCCGACGGCACCTTTCGCGTCAAGGACGGGATCCATGGCCCGTGGACCATCCTCGAAACCAACGGCCTCCGGCAGTTCCAACTGGAGCGTGATCGAATCGGAGTGCTTCGCGAGGACGGGACGTTTCGCGTCAAGGACGGGATCAACGGCGCGTGGACCGTGCTCGCCAATGCCGGGACCGGCGTCGAGACGTTCCAGCTGGAGGGCGATCGGATCGCGGAGCTGCACGCGGACGGACTGTTCCGCGTCAAGGACGGGATCAACGGTCCGTGGACCGTGCTCGCCAATGCCGGGACCGGCGTCGAGACGTTCCAGCTGGAGGGCGATCTGATCGCGGAGCTGCGCGCGGACGGACTGTTCCGCGTCAAGGATGGGATCGACGGGGCCTGGACCGTGCTCGCGAATGCGGGAACCGGGGTCAGGGCGTTCCAGCTCGAAGGCAATCGCATCGGAGCGCTGCACGCGGACGGGCTGTTCCGCGTCAAGGACGGGATCAACGGGGCCTGGACCGTGCTCGCCAATGCCGGAACCGGTGTGACGGACTTTCAGTTGCAGGAGGATTTCATCGGGATGCTCGGCGACGAGGGCCGATTGCGCATTAAGCAGGGCATCGATGGGGAGTGGAGAGAAACCGAAGCCTACGGCGCCGGAGCGGTCACCCAGTTTCGTCTGGTCGTGGACGTACCGGCTGCGCCCTGGCGAACGAGCGTGGCGGTCTACAACGAAAAACGCACGGAATGCGATGCGGACGATCCCGTGGACTGTGAACCCGTTCCGGTTGACCAGAACGTTCTTCCCGCCTGGTACGGACGCTTCTGCGGCGCCGACAGGCCGGCCGACCTCGTCTTCCAGGCTGCGGTGGCTGCCGGGCCGGTCGACTCGTTGGACTTTCTCTGCATCCACCACGATTACGCCCTTGACTGGTACCCCGGCGAGACGACGGGCGTCCTCCACTCATGCGTGGTGCGGTACGGCCTGCGCCACGCGAGGGTGACCAGGGACGGGACGTACCTCCCCCCGGGCTCTCCCGCCTACGACGCGGTCTGGAGTCGAATGCCGGAACTCAAGCAGGGAGTCGACGCGTACGTGAATGAAACCGATACCTGGTGTTCCGACAATGCTTTGGACGAGTTCACAACGAATACCGCGGCGCGGCACAACCGGGGGTAAGCGCGGTCATCGGGCGCAGCGTCCGGGTTGAGTGGTCCTGCGCTCACCGACTCGACGAGCGCCAGGCCCAGAAAAGGGCCAGCCAGAAAAGAGCTCGGGACAGGCCTTGCTGTGCTGCGGCCGGCGGAATTGATTGCCCAGCAATTTACTACTAGACGCTCCGATCACGCCGCTCGGGAGTACGCCGGGGAGCGGAATTTAAATAAGACCGATTGTGGACCATCCGGGAGAGGTTCAAGCGCCAGCCTGCCGCGCGCTGGCGCGCCCTTCAGACTTCGCGGTCGGATTGATTCGCCTATCCCTCGAAGAGGAATAACGACTTCTTCGGTAGCGGAAGCGCGCGTGCATACATCCCGGGCAGGCTACACGGGCGGGAAATCCAGGCTTCGAACTGCAAGCCCTCAGTAGTACTCGACGAACTCGCAGCCCTTGCCGCTCGCGAACGAGGCGGTGACCGCGCCTGCTGAGAGGTCGAGCACGGACACGACGCCATCGTCGTGGTTGCAGACGAGCGCCCGGTCGGCGGCGGCCGGGAACCCGAACCCCATCGGCGCCTTGCCGACCTTGATGAGCGCCGTCTGCTCCAGGTCCGGCAGGCGGAAGATCGCCACTTTGCCGTCGACGTGCGACGAAAACAGCAGCCAGCGCTCGTCCGGCGAGATGCGCACGCGGCGCAGTTGTGTCCGGTCCTCGCCCCCGCCCTCGATGCGGATGCTCTTGATGAGCTTGTCGCTCTTCGTGTCGATCACATTGAGCTCCGCAACGGCATGCGAAGCCACGTACAGACGCCCGCCGTCCTTGGATATGGCGAGCCCCTCGCAACGATTCGGGATGTCCACCTGTCCGGCGACGCGGCGCTTCAGCAGATCGACGATGGCGAGGCAGGGCGTCTGCTTGTGCGAGATGTAGGCGCGTCTGCCGTCGGGCGACACCGTCAGCCAGTGCGCCGCCCCGCCCGTGTCGATGGTGGCGACGACTTTGCGCCGCGTCACGTCGATGCCCACGATGGCGTTGTTCAATTCCGCGGTCACCCACAGCAACCCGTCGGCGCTGAACATGATGCCGTGCGGGGCGAGGTAGGCGCCGACATCGATGAAGCCGTCGACCGTCCGCGCGGCGAGGTCGACGACCACCACGCGATGGTCGGGATCCTTGTTCTTCCCGAATATGCCGCCCCCGTACACCGTCCCGTAGGCCTTGCCGTCCGCGAGCGCGAGCTCGTGCACCGGCGCGGGCATCTCGAGCGCGGCAAGCTGTTCGTGCGTTGCGCTGTCGTAGAACTCGACGCGCATGTCGTTTTTGGCGGTGAGGATGATGTTGTCCATGCTCGTCGAGGCGAGGATATCGCGCGATCGAGCGATACGCCAGAAGGGACATGGTCCCGGACTTCTGATATAAACGCCCGCGAGGAGGACAGACCCATGATTCCCAGATTCGTTGCACTGCTCACCGCGTTGCTGGCAGCGCTGCCTTCCGCCGCGCAGGACTACCCGAGCCGACCCGTCAGGATCGTCGTGCCCTACGGCGCCGGCGTGGCGCCGGACGTGATCGCGCGCATCGCGGGCGAGCAGCTCGCCCAGCGCCTCGGCCAGCCGTTCGTGATCGAGAACCGCGTCGGCGCCGGCGGGAAGATCGGCACCGAGGTGGTGGCGAAATCCCCCGCCGACGGCTACATCCTGCTGCTCGGCTCCAAAGACACGCACGGCGTGCTGGTGCACCTCTACCCGGGCTGGAGCGTCGACCCGATACGCGACTTCGCTCCGATCTCGATGCTGATCCGCATCCAGAACGTGCTGGTGGCCCATCCGGCGTTCCCGGCCTCCGCGCCGAAGGATCTCGCCGCGGCATCGGCGGCAATGCCGAAGGGCGTGACGTACGCGAGCCCCGGGGTAGGCACCAACCTTCACCTGTTCGGCGCGATGCTCGGCCAGCAGCTCGGCCTGAACCTGGTGCACGTGCCGTACAAGAACTTCGGTGAGGCCTTCCCCGCCGGGATGCGCGGCGACGTGAACCTCATCGTCTCCGGCGTGCCGCCGGCCGCGCGCTTCGTCGCCGACGGCCGGCTCAAGGCGATCGCAGTGACCGGCACGTCGCGCTCGCCGTTCCTGCCGAACGTGCCGACCTTCGCCGAGGCGGGCATCCCCGGGCACGAGACCGGCGGCTGGTTCGGGCTGCTCGCGCCCGCGGGCACGCCGCCTGCGATCGTGCAGAGACTGTCGGACGCGATGGCCGAAATGGGCCGCAGCGCCGAATACCGCGATCGCGTAAAGAAGATGTTCTCCGAGCCGGCGACCAACACGCCTGCCGAGTTCGCCGCCGTGATCGCCGCGGAGACCGCGCGCTGGGGCGATGTCGTGCGCAAGTCGGGGGTCAAGCTGCAGGACTGAGGCGCCGGCAGACGGCCGAATGTCCATGGGGGCGGCGTCTCAGAATCGAATCGACTTGCGGTTGTTCAACCCCCTCAGGGTCCTGCAAAACGCCTCGTCTTTGAGGTATTTGGCTTCGTAGCAGCGCACGTCGTAATGGATCCAGGTCGGGGCGATGTTCGAGGGCTCAAGCGCCTTGCGATTGACGGCGCTCCAGCCGATCTGGGCATCGGCCGTGGAGACGATCCGGCCGCGCACGGCGTCGCATTTGATCATGTCGTCCCGCTTGGTCTCGCCGGGTTTTGCGACGACGTCGATGTCGATCGCCTTCCCGTGATGGTTGGTGCTGGAGCGGCCGCGCTTCGCGTTATCGACACTGCACCTGTAGCCGGAGCTGATCGTGAACCGGTGCTCGGGGTGGTACAAGAAGACCGCGCGCACCGCCCACAGCAGCATCCGGTGCACGCCCGGATACTCATAGCGGTGGGAGGCCTCGGTCTTCGGTTTTCCCGCGAGGTAACGCCCCCTGAATTGCCCCTGTCCGAAACCGCCGCATACTCCGCACCGGCATTTCAGCGCTCTGAAATCGATGGGGTAGTCGTTGGCGAATCGGTCGATCGCCCGCATCGTGGCGCGGCCAACGATCCCGGTGGGCGCCGGCAGCTCCATATAGTCGCGCTGGAAGCTCATGACCTGGCGCTCGGTGCCGGGACCGAAATCACCGTCCGGCAGCGTGCCCCTGAAACCCGCGAGGCGCGTCTGCAGTTCCGCGACATCGGGCCCTTTGCATCCCCGCTTGAGTTCGCGTTCGCCGTATTGCATCGCCATCCTGACGATCAATGGTAGTCGTCGTCACGGACCGGCGCAATCGGGATCGACTGACAATCGATATCAGGTTTACCCTAATCGCGACCGCGAGGGATTAGATCTGCAGGAACACCTCGCCGCTTTCGATGCGTACCGGGAAAGTCGCGGCGCAGCCTTCGTCCGGCGCAACCGCGCGGCCGTCCTCGAGCCGGATATTCCAGCCGTGCAGGGGACAGGCAACCTTGTTCCCGTGCACGATGCCCTGCGACAGCGGCCCGCCCTTGTGGGGGCAGCGGTCGGCGAGCGCGAACACTTCGTTCCCTGCGTTGCGGAACACCGCGATGTCGCCCGCTTCGCGATGAACGACGCGCGCGCCGAGCGGCGGGATGTCCTCCAGGCGGCAGACCCTGACCCAGGTGCTCGCACGGACTACTCGCAGCGCTGCCGCCTTCATACCGCGAGCGCCTCGAATTCGCGGCGGTCCTCTCCCGCCGCGCGCTCCTTCCAGGGATCGGGCACACCCTCGAGGGCGTGCTTGAGCCGCGCGTACAGCGCCTTTCGGTTGGCCGCGTCATCGACGATTCGTTTCTTGATCTCGTCCAGGCCGACGCGCTTGACGTAGTGCACGGTGCGGTCTAGGTAGCGCGCCTCTTCCCGGTACAGCTGCAGGAATGCGCCTGCGTATTCCAGCACCTCCTCGCGCGTCTTCACCTTGCACAGGAACTGCGCGACCTCGGTCTTGATGCCGCCGTTACCGCCGACGTAGATCTCCCAGCCGGAATCGACGCCGATCACGCCGACGTCCTTCACGCCGGACTCGGCGCAGTTGCGCGGGCAGCCCGACACCGCCATCTTCACCTTGTGGGGCGCGTACATCCTCCACAGGTCCTTCTCCAGGTCAATCCCCATGTTGGTCGAGTCCTGCACGCCGAAGCGGCACCACTCCGAGCCGACGCAGGTCTTCACGGTGCGCAGGGCCTTGGCGTAGGCGTGGCCCGAGGGCATGTCGAGGTCGCGCCACACCTTGGGAAGGTCCTCCTTCTTCACGCCGAGCAGGTCGATGCGCTGGCCGCCGGTGACCTTCACGGTCGGGATCTGGTATTTGTCCACGATGTCGGCGATGCGCCGCAATTGATCCGCGTTGGTGATACCGCCGAACATGCGCGGCACGACCGAGAAGGTCCCGTCCTTCTGGATGTTGGCGTGCGCGCGCTCGTTGATGAAGCGCGACTGCGGATCGTCCTGGACCTCGTGCGGCCAGGCGCAAAGCAGGTAATAGTTCAGCGCGGGGCGGCAGCTCGCGCAGCCGTTCGGCTCGCGCCACTCGAGAAATTTCATCACCGCCGGGATCGACAACAGCTTCTGCTCGCGGATCGTCTTGCGCACTTGCTCGTGGGTATAGTCGGTGCAGCCGCACAGGGGCTTGGTGGCGGCGAGCTGAGGCGCATAGGCGCCGCCGACGGTGGAGGCCAGGATCTGCTCGACCAGCCCCGTGCACGAGCCGCAGGAGCTGGAAGCCTTGGTATGCTTGCGCACATCGTCCAGGGTGAACAGCCCCCTTTCCTTGATTGCCTTGACGATCGCACCCTTGCACACGCCGTTGCAGCCGCAGACTTCCATGGTGTCGGCCATCGCGACCGCGCGGCTCTGCCCTTGGTGGCCGCTGTTGCCCAAGTGGTTCTGGCCGAACATCAGCTGATCGCGTATCCCAGCCACGCTCTGCTTGTCGCGCAGGAGCTGGAAGTACCACGAGCCGTCGGTGGTGTCGCCGTAGAGCACCGTGCCGACGATGCGGTCGTCGCGCAGCACGATCTTCTTGTACACCCCGCCCAGCGCGTCGTTGAGCACGATTTCCTCGGTGCCGCCGCCGCCGGCGAAATCGCCGGCGGAAAAAAGATCGATGCCGGTGACTTTCAGCTTGGTCGAGGAAACCGATCCCTGATAGCGGCCGATGCCGAAATGCGCGAGGTGGTTCGCGCACACCTTGGCCATCTCGAAGAGCGGTGCCACCAGCCCGTAGGCGACGCCCCGGTGCGCGGCGCACTCGCCCACCGCGTAGATCTTCGGATCGTAGGTCTGCATCGTGTCGTTCACGACGATGCCGCGGTTGCAGTACAGGCCGGCCGATTCCGCAAGCTCCGTGTTCGGCCGGATGCCGATCGCCATCACGACGAGGTCCGCCGCGATCTCGGACCCGTCCTTGAAGCGCACGCCGCGCACGCGCCCGCCCGCGTTGCCGAGGATCTCGGCGGTCTGCTTCTGCAAGAGGAAATGCAATCCCTTTACCTCGAGCGACTGCTGCAGGAGCTGTGCCGCGGTGCGGTCGAGCTGGCGCTCCATCAGCCACTCCATGAGGTGCACCACGGTGACGTTCATGCCGCGCAGCTTCAATCCGTTGGCGGCCTCCAGGCCGAGCAGCCCGCCGCCGACCACCACCGCGTGGCGGACCTTCTTCGATGCCGCGATCATGGCGTTGGTGTCCTGGATATCGCGGTAGGCCAGGACGCCTTCGAGGTCCTTGCCCGGCACCGGCAGGATGAAGGGATTGGAGCCGGTGGCGAGCAGCAGCCGATCGTAGTCTTCGGCGGTGCCGTCCGCCGCGAACACCTGCCGCGCCCTGCGGTCGATCCTCACCACTTTCTTGCCGAGCATGAGCCGGATGTTGTTGCGCGCATACCAGTCGACATCGTTCAGCATGATGTCCTTGATCGTCATCTCCCCCGCGAGCACGGGCGAGAGCAGGATGCGGTTGTAGTTGGCGTGCGGCTCCGCGCCGAACACGGCGATCTCGTAGAGGTCCGGCGCGATCTTCAGCAGCTCCTCGAGTGTGCGCACGCCCGCCATGCCGTTTCCAACCATGACGAGCTTCATCTTCTTCACGGGTACCCCGCTATGCGGCTTCGCGCATCTGCTTGCGGTAAAGGAATTCGAGCAGCTCCGCGCGCAAGGCCACGTAGCGCCGGTGACCGGCGAGGGCGAGGCGCTCGCGCGGCCTGGGCAAGTCGATGGCGAGGATCTCACCGATGCGCGCCGCGGGGCCGTTGGTCATCATCACGACGCGGTCGGAGAGGAGCACCGCTTCGTCCACGTCGTGAGTGACCATGAGGACGGTGCTTCCCGCTTTTTGGTTACCGTCGGCGATGATCCTCATCAGCTCGTCCTGGAGATGCGCCCGCGTCAGCGCATCGAGCGCGCCGAAGGGCTCGTCGAGCAGCAGGACCTTGGGCTCGATCGACAGCGCGCGGGCGATGCCGACGCGCTGCTTCATGCCGCCGGAAATCTCGTGCGGGTACTTGTGCTCGGCGTGCCGGAGCTGCACCAGTTCCAGGGCCCGCTGCACGCGCTCGGTCAATGCAGCTTTTCTCTCCGTTGCGCCGAACACGCGCTCCACCGCAAGGTGGACGTTCTCGAAGCAGGTGAGCCAGGGCAGCAGCGAGTGGTTCTGGAACACCACCCCGCGGTCCGGGCCCGGCCCGGTCACTTCGCGGTTCGCGAGCAGGATGTGGCCGTCTGTCGGTTTGAGCAGTCCGGCGACGATGTTGAGCAGCGTGGACTTGCCGCAGCCGGAGTGTCCGATGAGCGAAACGAACTCGCCTGCGCGGATGTCGAGGCTGATTTCCTCGAGCGCGCAAAACGGACCCTTCTTGGTCTCGAACACCTTGCGCACTTTGTCGATCTGCAGGAACTTGTCGGCCATGTCGCCCTCACTCGTAGCTGAAGCGGCGGGCGAGCAGGATCATCGCCTGCTCGAGCGCGAGGCCGACGATGCCGACGGTGAAGATCGCGATGATGATGTGCTGGACGTTGAGGTTGTTCCACTCGTCCCACACCCAGAAGCCGATGCCGACGCCGCCGGTGAGCATCTCCGCGGCAACGATCACCAGCCAGGCCACGCCGATCGACAGCCGCACCCCGGTGATCATGTAGGGCAGCACCGCCGGGAAGAGGATCTTCCTGAACACCATCCACTCCGAGAGATTGAGAACGCGCGCGACGTTGAGATAGTCCTGCGGGATCTGGCGCACGCCCACCGCGGTGTTGACGATCATCGGCCACAGGCTGCAGATGAAAATGACGTAGATCGCGGCCGGATTGGCGGCCTTGAAAACCATCAACCCGATGGGAAGCCAGGCGAGCGGCGAGACGGGCTTGAGGATGCTGATGATCGGCGCCGCCATGTCGGAGAGAAAGCGGAAGCGCCCGATCATGAATCCCAGCGGGATGCCGACCATCGCCGCTGCGCCGAAGCCGATGCCGACGCGCCCGAGCGAAGTGAGCACGTTCCAGCCTATGCCCTGGTCGTTCGGGCCCTTCTTGTAGAAGGGATTGCCGAACACCTCGAGCGCCGAATGCCAGGTGGAGAGCGGGCTGGGAAGCTGGCCGCCCGCCCTGGAAAGCACCTCCCAGAACGCAACGAACAGGGCGAGGCCGATGAGCGGAGCGAGCAGCCGCGGCAGCCACTCCGGCGCCCTGGTGCGCACGTACAGCGGCGGCTCGGACGCCGCCTTCGCCTCGTTCATCGCCGGCCGCAGGACACCCGCTTCGGCCGGGGCGAGCGGAATCGGCTTGGGCACCGCGTTCAGAACGGAGATGGAGCTCATGGCCTTGTCTCCGCTCACGCCACCCTGATCTTGAACGAGCCCGCGTAGCGCTTCGGGTCCTTGCCGTCCCAAACCGCGCCGTCGATCAATTTCGAAGTGCGCATCGGGCTCTTGGGCATGTTCGCCTTTGCCATCGCGGCGGCGTCCTTGTACACGTCGAGCCGGTTCACCTGCTTCGCGACCGCGAGATAGTCGGGGTCGGACTTGAGCAATCCCCAGCGGCGGTGCTGGGTCATGAACCACATGCCGTCCGAAAGGTATGGATAGGTAACGTGGCCGTCGTTGTAGAACTTCATGTGGTCCTTGTCGTCCCAGACCTTGCCGATGCCGTTGTCGTAGCGGCCGAGCATGCGCGCGACGATCACTTCCTTGTCGGTATTGACATAGGACCTGTCGGCGACGACCTCGGCGGTCTTCTGGCGGTTGGAAAGCGAGGCGTCGATCCAGCGGCCCGCGTCGATGATCGCCGCGGTCATGGCGCGCGCCGTGTTCGGATACTTCTGCACGAACTCGGCGGTCGTGCCGAGCGTCTTCTCGGGGTGGTCCTTCCAGATGTCCTGCGTGGTGCTGGCGGTGAAGCCGATCTTGTCGACGATGGCGCGATTGTTCCACGGCTCCCCGACGCAGTAGCCGTCCATGTTGCCCACGCGCATGTTGGCCACCATCTGCGGCGGCGGCACGACAATCGCTTTGACATCGTTGAACGGGTGGATGCCGTTCGCCGCCAGCCAATAGTACAGCCACATGGCGTGCGTGCCGGTGGGAAAGGTCTGCGCGAAGGTGTACTCGCGCTTCTCGCGATCGATCAGCGCCTTGAGGCTCGCCCCGTCCCTCACGCCTCTTTCGTGGAGCTTGCGCGAAAGCGTGATCGCCTGGCCGTTGTGGTTGAGCGCCATCAGCACCGCCATGTCCTTCTTCGGTCCGCTCACTCCCAGGTGCACGCCGTAGATGAGGCCGTAGAGCACATGCGCCGCGTCGAGCTCGCCGTTCACCAGCTTGTCGCGCACCGCGGCCCAGGACGCTTCCTTGCTCGGGATGATCTTGATCCCGTACTTCTTGTCGAACTCCATCACCGAGGCCATCACCACCGACGCGCAATCGGTGAGCGGAATGAAGCCGATCTTCACTTCCTTTTTCTCCGGGGCATCCGAGCCCGCCGCCCAGGCGGCATTGCGCACCGCCGCCGGAATGAGACCGGCGATGCCGGCTGCGCCGGCCTGCATGATGAAATCCCGGCGTGCGACCGGCTTTGCTTCTCGAATCTTTCGTTCCTTCATTTCGCTCTCCATCGCTGCATGCCTCCGCTGTGCATTACGCAACCGCTGTGCCAAAGCCCGGCACTCTCACTTATCTCAATTCGAACAGGAAGTTATTCCGTCGGAGGACCCTGAGCGGAGATCGAACCATGCACTGTTGCAGTGCAATAAAAACTTGGGTCGCACCGCCATGGACCGCAATGAGGTGAGGCATTCCGCCTGCGCGCGAGCGGCCTCCTCGAAAAGCGCGAGTGCTGCGCCGGCGAATGCGCATGGCATGCGCATTGCTGAGTATTCACCGCATGACGTTCAGGGAAAACCCGTGAGAGAAACCCAATCCACCTGTTGCTACTGCGGCGTGGGTTGCGGCGTGGTGATCGGCAGCGAGGGGAAACGCATCGTCTCGGTGCGCGGCGACCCGGAGCATCCCGCCAATCTGGGCCGCTTGTGCACCAAGGGCCAGTCGCTGCACTTGAGCGCGCACCATGGGACGCGGGCGCTTTATCCCGAACTGCGCCGCGCGCGCGGCGAAGAGCGCAGGCGGGCCAGCTGGGACGAGGCGCTCGATCTGGCCGCCGAGCGCTTCTCCACGACCGTCGCCGCGCACGGCCCCGACAGCGTCGCCTTCTACATTTCCGGCCAGCTTCTCACCGAGGACTACTACGTCTTCAACAAGCTCGCCAAGGGCCTCGTCGGCACCAACAACGTCGACACCAACTCGCGCCTGTGCATGTCCTCGGCGGTAACCGGCTACAAGGCGACGCTCGGGGCGGATGCGCCGCCCGCCTGCTACGAGGACATCGACCACGCGCAATGCATCCTGATAGCCGGCTCGAACACGGCGGTCGCCCATCCGGTGCTGTACCGCCGCATCGAGGCCGCGCGCGCCGCGAACCCCACGCTGAAGATGATCGTGGTCGATCCGCGCCGCACCGATACCGCGACCGACGCGCACCTGCACCTGCAGATCGCGCCGGGCACGGACATCGCGCTCTTCAATGCGATGCTGCACGTGCTGCTCGAAGAAGGCCTCGTCCACCGGGGCTACGTCGAGCGCCACACCGAAGGGTTCGCCGCGCTGGAAAAGACGGCCCGCGGGTGCGCCCCCGCGGAGGCCGCCGCGATCTGCGGCGTGGAGGCGAAAGACATCGTCACTGCTGCGCGCTGGTTCGGAAAATCCCGCGCGAGCCTGTCGCTCTACTGCCAGGGGCTCAATCAATCCACCCACGGCACGCACAACAACGCCGCACTCATCAATCTGCACCTCGCCACGGGCCAGATCGGAAGACCGGGCTCGGGACCCTTCTCGCTCACCGGCCAGCCCAACGCCATGGGCGGCCGCGAGGTCGGCGGCATGGCGAATCTGCTCTCCGCTCACCGCGACCTGGACAATCCCGCGCACCGCGCCGAGATCGCGAAACTCTGGGGCATCGCCGAAGTGCCCGCGAAACCCGGCAAGACCGCGGTCGAGTTGTTCCAGGCGCTGCACAAGGGCGAAGTGCGCGCGGTGTGGATCGCCTGTACCAACCCGGCTCAATCGATGCCCGAGCAGTCCCTGGTGCGCGAGGCGCTCGGGCGCGCCGAGTTCGTGGTCCTGCAGGAGGCGTATCGCAACACCGAGACGGCCGCCTATGCAGATCTTCTGCTACCGGCTTCGAGCTGGGGCGAAAAAGAAGGGACGGTCACCAATTCCGAGCGCCGCATCTCGCGCGTGCGCGCCGCCGTGCCGCCTCCTGGCGAAGCGCGCCACGACTGGCAGATCGCGGTGGATTTTGCGAGGCGCCTCTGCGCGAAGCTCGCCCATGCCCAAGCACAAATGCTCTTCCCCTATACCCGCGCCGAGGAAATCTTCGACGAGCACCGTGAGACGACTCGCGGACGCGACCTCGACATCACGGGGCTGTCATACACGCTGCTCGAGTCGCGCGGGCCGCAGCAATGGCCTTTTCCGGAAGGCGCGCGAAACGGCCTCGCGCGTCTCTACGCGGACGGCGTATTTCCGACCGCAAACGGCCGCGCCCGCTTCGTGGACACACAGCACCAGCCGGTATGGGAAGCAACCGACGCCGCGTATCCGCTGCGCCTCAACACCGGGCGGCTGCGCGACCAGTGGCACGGCATGAGCCGGACAGGGACGGTACCGCGTCTTTTCGCGCATGCACCGGAACCGGTGCTGGCCATGCATCCTGAGGACATGGCTGCGCGCGGCATCGTCAACGGGGACGGCGTGCGCGTCTCGTGCGCGCGCGGCGAGCTTCTGCTGCGCGCCGAAAGCTCGTCTGAGCAGCGCCGCGGCGACGTCTACATCCCCATGCACTGGGGGAGCCGGTTCATGAGCGGGGCCGGGGGCAACGCCCTGACCGTCAGCGCCTTCGACCCCATTTCCAAACAACCGGAGTTGAAGCACGCGGCCGTGCAAGTCAAGCGCGTCGAGCTGCCGCTTGAGCTTGTCGTGTTGCGGCGGCTCGGCGCGGACGGATGGGAGCCGTTCGAGCGCCTGCAGTACCTGCTTCCGCGCTTTCCGCTCGCGGCACTGTCACCATTCGGAAGAGAGTTACCTTGCGTCATGCTCCGCGCCCGCAGCGACACGCCCTTCGAACTCGCGGAGCTCGACCGCGCGATCGATCAATCGGGCTTGCGCTCGGTCAGCTACGAGGACCCGGCGCGCGGGATCGCCAAGCGGGTCTGGATCGACGCGGACGGCCGTATCGCCGGCGCGCGGCTCGCCGGCGACACCGGGGCCGCCGTGTGGCTGAAAGAGCAGATGCAGAACGGCGCCCTCGTCCCACCAACGCTCGCCCTCGCCCCGCGTCCGGCCGGTTCCGCGGCCGCCGTGCCGCGCGGGAAGATCGTGTGCAACTGCTTCGATGTTTCTGAAACCGACATCCGCGCGGCGGTCGAGCGCGGCGCAGATCTATTGGTCCTGCAGCGCTCGCTCAAGTGCGGAACCAACTGCGGGTCCTGCACTCCGGAACTGCGGCGGCTGTGTGCCGGGCGGGGCGCAGTGTCGGCGGCTGCATAGGAACGGGTCCCGGTCTAGTTCGAGGACATGGTGCCGCGCGAACCACTATCGGGGGGAGTTCCCTAAAACCGAACGAACCAGGCCCGTATTGGGTACCGCGATCGTCATTCGTTCACTACTCGATCCTTTCCCAGTTCTGGCGCTGGACCACGGTCTTCGACGTATCGCGCCCATAGGGCCGTGCGCCACTGCTCAGGACGAGGTGCTTACCCTGCAATTGCCAGTCACGCGTCTGCTGCGCGCCGACGTAAATTTCGTTCCAGGACGTGTCCACCGAGACGATGATCTTGCTGCCGTCGAGGCGATAGGTACCGGCGACTGCGGTCAGCGTGTCCCACAACGCGGCCCTTTCTTTTTCCGATGTACCGTACTTGCGATCCCCTTCCGTGTAGAACACCACGAAAGTCCGGGGTGAGATAACCAAGTACCCATGCCGCGGCTTGGCCGGCTGAGGTTGAGGCTTGCCGTCGAGTTCCCGGTCGACGCTGACCAGCTTGTAGGTTCCCACCAGCGATTGCTGTGCGAGGCATGGCGCCGAACACAGAATAAGAAGAACAAGTGCGGATATCAGGCGATTCATCTTTCCTCCACTTCATGTGCGCGCAGGCAAGAACTGGATTGCACGGCGCGCTTCGTAACGGCCGGCTGTCAGAACTTCGCAGGCGACGAGAACGACCTGGCGGCATCCACCACGAACATCACGAGCTGGTCGAGATCAGTCGTGCCGGCGCTGAAGACTTCCATGGACGTGTCGGGACCGTGTCCGTTCATGCCCTGCCCGGCCTCGGTGTAGCTCGTGCCGTGCGGGGTCTTCTGCCCGAGCCGGCCGGTGAGTACGTAGAAGGCCTCGGAGCCCGGATGGGTATGCACCGGGGTCTTGGCCCCCGGCGAGCCGCCAGCGCGGTTGATGCGCAGCAAGTACTCCGACGCGTTGATCGGAGGGACGGGCCCGATTTCGACTACCTTGCTGCCGCCGCGAGTCGCGCCACCCTTCTCGCCCAGAGTGAAGAGCCACACCTTCCCTGCTACCTCGGCAGCCAGCGACGTGGCGCCCGCGGCGGCTTCAGCCTGCGCCAGGGTGGGGAAATTCTCGAGCCGCCAGTAAAGCGTGCCTGAGGGCAGCTGCTTCACCTTCTTTTCGGCCACGGGCTTGATTTCGAATTTCTGCGCCGCGGCTGGCAGCGACAGTCCGAGCGCGAGGGCGAGGCCAATGATGGAATGGATAATGGCAGTCCGCAGTTTCATGGTTTCTCCTTGGGTTATTACTTCGAAAGTCCTTCGACGTGGAACAGGCGCACCTTGGCCGACTTGTCGCGCAGCGGGATCAGCTCCTTGAAGGTCGGTGAGTTGAAGTATCCGGTGGCGTCGTCGAAGCTGTCCCAGGCGATGACAAAGACGCCTTTTGGCGGCGTTCCCACCGAAGTCACAGTACGACCGCGCCGTACGATGAAGCGCCCGCCGGCGGCGGCGACCCCCGCGGCATTGCGCTTGGCAAACTCCTGAAATCCTGCGGGATCGATCACCTCGACCTCGACGATGCTGAAGGCAGGCGGCTTCGCCTGCGCATGGACTCCTTCCACGACGACTGCGCCGACGGCGCAGCCTGCTAGCAGCGCAGCAGCAAGTTTCAATTGCATTTTCATGTTGGCTCCTCCGTGACATGTCGTCATCGACCCCGGTAGACTAGGTCGAGCCAAGGGCCGCCGTAACGAGAGAATCCGGAGGAAACGCCGAAAAAACCCCGAAATTTGACGAGCCGGACCGGGCGGGTGGGCTATGATTGGAGACCGGAACAACGCGGAAGGAACCCGCTATGCATGGCCAGTTTCGTGCGAGCGCGGCGCGCCTGCTCATCGCCTGGTCGTTTGCCGCCGCGATCGCGCCTGCCACCGCGGACACCGTTCCGCTCGCTATCAGGGGCTATGACCCGGTCGCCTATTTCACCGCCGGACGCCCGGTGCGCGGGCTGCCGAAGATCGAATATGAATGGGATGAGCAGCGCTACCGCTTTTCGACCCCGGAGCATCGCGAGCTCTTCAAGGCCGATCCCGGGCGCTACGCGCCCGAGTTCGCCAATCGCTGCGCCATGGCCCTCACCCGGGGCGAGATCCACGAGCCCCACCCGGAGCACTGGCTGATCAGCGAAGGCAAGCTCTACATCTTTGGAAAACGCTCAGGTCCGGAGCTCTTCAAGCGGGACCTCGCGCGGAACGTTGCCAAGGCACGCGAGAAGCACGCGCAGATACCGAGGCCCTAGCCGGGAGGCGCGGCTTTCTTCCCGAGGCCGGCCTTGAGCAGCCCCTCGCGCAGATGTTCGAGATCGGCCGGGCTCAGGAACTTGGTTCCGAATTCCTGCGGATCAAAGGCTGGATCGATACGGCGCACTTCCGCCGCGGCGCGCGCGGCGTCCCCGGCGCGGCCGTGCTGGGCATAGGCGGCCGCCAGGACGACGCGGCTGAAGCTCGCGCCCGCGGTATCGCGCAAATTGAGCTCGGCCTGCTCGATCGCGGCGTCGTAGCGCCGCTTGAGATAGTAGGCGAGGCCGAGCGCAAAGCGGTCGATCGGGATCAGATCGGGATCGATGCGCTGCGCCCGCTCCAGGGCCTCAATCGCCGCGTCCGTCCGCCCCAGCCACATCAGGATGTTGCCGCGCCCGGCGAGACTGCGCGCGTCGTTCGGGTTGATCGCGATCGCACGCTCGATCTCCGCCTCCGCCTCCTTGTACCTCTGGTGGAAGATGTGGATGCGGCCGAGGATAACGCGGGCGCGCACCTCGGAGTGATCGAGCCCGAGTGCTTTCAGCGCCGATTCCTCGGCGCGGTCCATGAACGCGGTCGGCGATTCCGCCCAGCCCATCGACGTGGCGATGTAGTAGGTCTCCGAAAGCGCCGCGTGGGCGGCGGCGTAGCTCGGGTCGAGCTCGATAGCGCGCCTCAAGAGGGCGCGAGCCTCCGCGATATCCGCGCGCGTCGGGCGCTGCAAGGCCGGCCGCGCGCGGAGCACGGAATCGTAGGCATCGAGACTTGCGGTCGGCTTCGCGAACACCCGGCGCTGCTCGATCTGGGTCACGCGGATCGCAAGGGCACCGACAACCTCGGCGGTGATCCGGTCCTGGAGCGCAAATACGTCCGCGAGCGCCTCGTCGAAACGCGCCGACCAGAGCACCTGCCCCTGCCGCGTATCGACGAGCTGCGCGCTCACCCGCACGCGCTCACCAATGCGGCGCACACTGCCCTCGACCGTGTAGGCAACGGCGAGCCTCCGGCCGACCTCCTCCGGGCGTGAGGGCTTGTTCTTGTAGGGGAGCACGGCATTCCACGAGACCACGGTAAGCGCGGAGAAGCGGCCGAGCGCGTTGATGATGTCCTGCGTCAATCCGTCCGCGAAATATTCGTGCCCCGGCTCATCGCTGTGATCGACAAACGCGAGGATGGCAACCGCGGGCTTCGTGCCGGACTCGGGGCTCCTTATCGCGAATCGGTCGCCGATGCCGATCCACAGCGCTGCTGCGGCGAGCGAAAAGGCCAGAGCGAGCGCGGCGAGCAGGCCGACGCGCCGGGGCGAGGTCGATGGAGCCTTGGGCGCGACCGGAGGCGGTTCGGCCTCAGGCGCAGATTCGCCCGTGGCGGGGGCTGGCGACACCTCGGACTCGAAGCGATAGCCGCGGCGCGGGATCGTCCGGATCAGGCGGGAGCCGTCGTCGCCCAGCGCGCGCCGCAGCTCCCCTATGCTCTGCACCAGCGTATCGTCCGTGATGACGAGGTTCGGCCAGACCGCGGCGAAGAGCTCCTCCTTCGAAACCAGCAGCCCGGCGTTCTCGACCAGGTGACGCAGGACGCCGAAAGTCTTCGGCCGCAGTGCGACCTCGTTTCCGTCGAGAAGAAGGCAACCGCGATCCAGATCGAGGACGAAGCGGTCGAATCGCAGCCGTCTTGCCCGCGTCGGCGTGGGAGGGTCGGCATCCGGGATGGTCATCGCCTCGCCATGGTGCCAGAGGGTTCATCGACTGGGGCGCAAATTCTAACTCGCTTTGACCCCGCAACTGCCCGCCGTTAAGCTCGGCTCTCCATGTCTTCAACCGCCGTGATTCTCTTCGCCCACGGCGCGCGCGAGCCCGTTGGGCACAGCCGTTCGAGAGCATCCGCGACCGGTTGCGCACCGCCGGGATGACGGTCGAACTGGCTTTTCTGGAGATCATGTTGCCGTCTCTGGAGGAAGCCGCGATCACCGACTGGGTTCAGCGCGCGGCGCGCTGACGAAAGACAGCGCGCTGACGAAAGAAGAAGTGAAGCTGGCCGGTAAGCCGGGTTCTGTCGTGGACAGTCATTCCTCTAGGCCTTGGGTTACCCCAAGGCTCAAGCCACCTACCCGCGGACTCGGCGAGCCACGTCATCGTCCGCCTATTTGATGTTGCTCCGGGTGGAGGTTGCCGCGTTTCACCCTCGTCGGACGCCCTGCGCTTTCGCGCCGGCCGTCACGCACCCTACTTAAGGTACGAGACTTTGGCGCGGCGCTTGCGCGCCACACCAAGTCCGACGAGACTCGTCTCTGTGGCCCTGTTCGTCGCCTCGCGGCGCCTGGGCGTTACCCAGCACCCTGCTCTGTGGAGCCCGGACTTTCCTCTGGCAGGTGAAACACTTGCCAGCGACTGTCTAGCCAGCTTCACCCGCGATTTTATCGCATCGCGAGATCGGCGGCTTGACTTCGGAGATGCAGCAGCCTAGAACGAATCATGCAGTCGTGTTTCCAAAGGAGGACGGCATGAGACGCAGACTGTACTTTCTGTTGCCCGATCTGGGCAGCGCCATCCAGACCGCCAACGATCTTCTGCTTGCGCGGCTCGAAGACCGGTACATGCACTTCCTCGCTAAGCGCGGCATGTCCCTGGGTGCGCTGCACGAGGCGAACACTCTGCAGAAATCCGACGCGGTGCACGGTGCCGAGCTCGGCTTCGTGATCGGCGGCGCCGGCGGATTACTGATCGGCATCTACATCTATCTGACCCCGCCCGACGGGGTCGCGCTTCAACTCGTCACGGTGCTGATCGCCACCGTGATCGGTGCGATCTTCGGCGCCTGGGCGGCGAGCCTCGTCGCGATGTCCGTTCCGAACTCGCGTCTGATGCCCTTCAAGAAGGACATCGATGCGGGGAAGATCCTGCTCATGGTGGACGTGCCGACTTCGCGCATCGACGAGGTCCGCGAGCTGGTGGGCAGGCGCCACCCCGAAGCGAGCGCTCACGGCATCGAGCCGACCATCCCGGCTTTCCCTTAAGATCAAGCGCGCCGCGGGCGGAACTGCGAGGCGTCGTCGTAATACGCCTCGCGCGCGCTGGCCGGGTCCCAGCCGGGAATCCCGAGAATCGGGAGCGGCGGCAGAGTACGTGTTGAGGCGAGCGCCTCTCCCCCGGAGAAGTAATCCGCCGCGCGCGCGTCCAGTTCCGGGAGCTGCCGCGCGAGCGGCGCCTCCAGCAGCGCAGGCTCGCAATCGAGGATCAAGGCCTTGGCGGTCACGCCCTTGTAGGGCTCGAGCGCTTTTTCATAGATAGCGTGGCCGAAAACGTAAAAGCGCATGGAGCGCAACACCTCCGCGCGGCGCCTCCAGAACAGATCCTTCCACAGGGATTCGCGCAGTAGCGCCGGCAACCCGGGGTCCGCGGCCACAACGACGATCCCGCCCTCGTCGAAAAGCGTCAACACGTCGCGCGCCGTGCCCCTCAGCAGCTCGCCCCGGCGCGCGCGGATCTCCTCGTAATGATGGCGGTTCAGCACCGCCTTGGTTTTCGGAAACGCGAGCCACACCAGCGCGTTGAACAAGTCGTGCCAGTTGTCCGCACGTGTCTGCACTTCTCCTCTCTCGAAGATGCGGACTTCGTACTGCGCGGAGAATTCCTTGGAGGGTAGCGCCGGCGGAACGAAGCGGATCGGCACGCCGCCGCCGCTCACTCCCTCGGGCATCGTCAGCGCGTTCAGCTCGTCGTGCCGGGGAAACCGGTCCGGCGGCAGACGCTCGAGCAGAGGCCGTATCGCCGCGAAGATCGGCGCGTCCAGCGCGGGCCTCAGGCGAACCGCCATCCCACGGATTCGCCCGCCCGCAGCGGCACCAGCGTCGCCGCGCCGAACGGCATTTCGCCGGGCACCGTCCACGGTTCTTTCCGCAAAGTGATCGAACCGCGGTTGCGCGGCAGGCGGTAGAAAGCCGCGCCGTGAAAGGCGGCAAAGGCTTCGAGCCTGTCCAGCGCTCCGGCCTGCTCGAAGACCTCCGCGTAGAGCTCGATCGCGGCATGCGCCGTATAGATGCCGGCGTGGCCGCACAGCGTCTCCTTGTCGGCGCGCGCGTGCGGCGCGCTGTCCGAGCCGAGGAAGAATTTCGGATTGCCGCCCGTCGCCGCCGCGACGAGCGCCTGCCGGTGTTCCTCGCTCTTGAGCACCGGCAGGCAATAGTGATGCGGCCGGATACCGCCGGCGAAGAGCGCATTGCGGTTGTGGAGCAGGTGGTGCGCGGTGATCGTGGCGGCGATTTGGGGGCCGCCCGCCAGGACGAACTCGACCGCTTCGCGAGTGGTGACGTGCTCGACCACGATCCGCAGCTTCGGGAAGCGCCGCGCGATGCCGGCGAGCACCGTTTCGAGAAACACGCGCTCGCGATCGAAGACATCCACGGCGGGCGTCGCGACTTCGCCGTGAACGAGCAGGGGCAGGTCGTGCTCCTGCATCGCATCGAGCGCGGGGTACGCGCGCTCGATCTGCGTGACACCCTCCTCCGAATTCGTCGTCGCTCCCGCCGGGTAGTACTTCACGCCGCACACGAAATCCGAGCGCTTCGCACGCGCGATCTCCTCAGCGCCGGTGTTGTCGGTGAGATACAGGGTCATGAGCGGCTCGAATTCGGAGCCCCTCGGGAGCGCCTTGAGTATGCGTCCGCGGTAGGCCGCCGCGAGCGCGGTGTCGGTCACCGGGGGCCGGAGATTGGGCATCACCACGGCCCGCGCAAACACGCGGGCGGTATGGGGCAGGACGCTCGCCAGCGCCGCGCCGTCGCGCAAGTGCAGGTGGGCGTCGTCCGGCCGTGTCAGGGTGAGGGATTGCACGGGTTCAGAGGCTTCGAGCCGTCTTGCCGCGGGCGAGCTGGAGAGCGCGAGCGTATACGGCGTTCTTCTTCGCCCCGGTGGCCTTGCAGGCGAGCTTCACCGCCTGCGCAAGGGGCAGTTCGGCGAGAAGCGTAGTGAGTACGCGCTCCCACTCGGGCTTGCCGCTCTCCTTTGGAACCGCCGAGCCCTCGACGATCAGGACGAACTCGCCGCGCCGGCGATCGGGGTCCGCGCCAAGCCAGAGCGCCGCTTCGCCAAGACGGCACCGATGAATCTGCTCGAACAGCTTGGTCAGCTCGCGCGCGATCACGAGAATGCGTTCGGGTCCGAGAACAGCGGCCAAGTCCTCGACACATTCGACGATGCGATGCGGCGCCTCGTAGAGCACCAGGGTATACGGCAGCCCGCTCAAGCCTTCGAGCGCCTTGCGCCTCGCGGCGGGCTTCGCCGGAAGAAAACCCGCGAACAGGAACGGTCCCTCCGCGACGCCTGCCGCCGAGAGCGCAGTCACCGCGGCGTTCGGGCCGGGAATCGGGACGACCTTGAATCCGGCGGCGCGCGCTGTTGCGACGACTGTCGCACCGGGATCGGAAACCGCGGGCGTGCCGGCATCGGCGACAAGCGCAACGTTTCTGCCGTGCGCGAGCTGCTCGACGATCCAGTCCGCGGAGCGCCGTTCGTTGTGCTCGTGCACCGCTACGAGCTTTCCCCGCAGGCGATGGTGCTCAAGCAGGCGTGCCGTGACGCGCGTGTCCTCCGCGGCGATAACGTCCGCTCGGGAAAGCGAATCAAGGGCGCGGGAGCTGATGTCTTCGAGGTTCCCAATGGGCGTGGCCACCACATATAATTGACCCAGCCCCTTTGGGCTCTCTCCATGCTTGCCGGTCCTCGCGCCCAATTCTGCTTCGCCCTGTTGGCGTTGTTGAGTCCGGCATTGTGCTCGGCCGTCGACGATCCGGCAAGCCGGCCTCCTGCAAGCGAGAGACCTTTCATAGGTCTGCTGCTGCCGCTCAATTCCCCGGATTTCGCCCGTGCAGCCGAAGCCGTGCGCCTGGGCTGCCAGGCCGCGCTCGCCTTCGCGGAGCACCGCCAGGCACTGCAGGTCGTGCGCACCGGCGCCCAGCCCGAGAGCATTCTCCTCGAATACGAAGCCGCCGTGCAACGCGGCGCCGCGGTCATAGTGGGCCCATTGACGCGTTCGGGCGTCTCGGCGCTCGCCAATGCCGGCCGTGTCAGCGTGGTTACGCTCGCCCTAAACGTCCCCGAGGGCGACGTGCCGCTCCCGCCGCGCCTGTATACCTTCGGACTTTCGGTGGATACCGAGGCGCGCACCGTCGCGCGCGCGGCCTATGCGCGCGGACTGCGCGAGGCCGTGGTCGTGCAGGCGTCGAACGCGCTCGCCAAGCGCCTGAGCCGGGCATTCGCCGATGAGTGGTTTTCTCTCGGCGGACGAATCAGCGACGTGCGGGAGTTCGGGCCCAGAGGCGAGTTGATCGAATTGCGCCGCGGTCTCTCGGACTCGCAGGCGCAGCTCATTTTCCTCGCTGCGGAGGCCGACCAGGCGCGCATCGTGCGGCCCTATCTCAACAACCAGATGCCGGTATTTGCGACCTCGCAGGTCAACGACGGCAAGACGGGGCCGCTCGTGAACAGCGACTTGAACGGGATTCGCTTCGTCGACATGCCCTGGCTGGTGCAGCCCGATCACGCGGCGGTCATGGTCTATCCGCGCCTCGAAGGCTTCTCCGCGGAGCTTCAGCGCTTTTACGCGCTTGGCATCGATTCCTGCCGGATCGCAGGCGACATCCTCGCGGGACAACAACGCATCGCCCTGGACGGTGTGACCGGGAAGGTCTCCTATCGCGGCGGCAGCGCGCTTCAACGCGAGCCGGTCCAGGCGGTTTTCCGGGACGGGGTGGGAGTATCGGCCGAGGACCCGAGATGAAGACGGGCGACCAGGCGGAGAGAGTCGCCGCCGGCTACTTGCAGCGAAAGGGCCTTGCTTTAGTCGAAACCAACTATCGTTGCCGCTGGGGCGAGATCGATCTTGTACTGCGGGACCGGGACACGATCGTTTTTACCGAGGTCAAGCTGCGGCGCTCAAGGAGTTTCGGCGGCACCGCCTACAGCGTTACTCCGCGCAAGCAGGCGCGGATCATCGCCGCGGCACGCCACTACCTGGCGGGAAAAAAGGAAGCGCCCTGCCGGTTCGACGTGGTGTTGCTCGATCGGCTAGAACCACCGAGGATCGAATGGATACGCGACGCTTTCTCGGCCTGACGCCGGCCGGTCCTGCCGCCAGGGCTCGCGCACGGTCTTGCATCCAGCGCAACGTAATCACAAAGAAGCTTGCGGTAAAATGAGGCTCGCATGGCATCCATAACCCCCCGCTCCTCCGAGGACAGCGTCGACCTGCTGGCGCGCATCCGCCGCCAGTTCAACGACAGCGCTCAACTCAAGCTGAAGGCGATCGACGCGCTCGCCGAGCCGATCGCACGCGGCACCGAGATCATGGTGAAGTGCCTGCTCGCGAACGGCAAGATCCTCGCCTGCGGAAACGGCGGCTCGGCCGCGGACTGCCAGCATTTCTCCGCCGAGTTGCTCAACCGTTTTGAGCGCGAGCGCCCCGGGCTCGCCGCGATCGCGCTGACGACCGACACCTCCACGCTGACCTCGATCGCGAACGATTACGCATACGAACAGGTGTTCTCCAAGCAGGTGAGCGCCTTGGGACAGGCGGGCGACGTGCTTCTCGGGATATCCACGAGCGGCAACTCAAAGAACGTCGCGCGCGCGATCGCCGCGGCCCACGAGCGCGACATGCGGGTCATCGCGCTCACGGGCCGCGGCGGCGGGGAAATCGGCAAGCTGCTCGCCCCGGAGGACGTGAACGTCTGCGTGCCGCACTCGCAGACCGCGCGCATCCAGGAGGTGCATCTCCTCACCCTGCACTGCCTGTGCGACGGGATCGACGCCATGCTGCTGGGGGTCGATTGACAGGCTGTGCCATATCGAGGCGGTGGGCCGCAGCAGGGCTGCTGCTCGCTCTGGCGCCGGTGCTTCAGGCTTGCGTCGAGGCTATTCTAATCGGCAGCGTCGCGACCGGAGTGATCCTCGCCACAGACCGCCGCCAGTTCGAGGTCATTTTCGCCGATCAACGCATCGAAAGCTCGGCGGTAGACCGCGTCGGCGAGGCGCTCAAGGGCCAGGGACACGTCGTCGTCACCAGTTTCAACTACACCGTGCTGCTCACGGGCGAGGTACCCACTGCCCAAGCCAAGGTACGAGCGGAGAAGATCGTGGGCGAGGTGCCTCAGGTGAAGACCGTGGTCAACGAGCTGCAGATTGCCGGCACGAGTTCGGCCACCTCGCGCAGCAGTGACGCCTATATCACCAGCAAGGTGAAAAGCAACTTTCTCGGAAACGGGAAATTCCGGCCCACCGACGTCAAGGTCGTGACCGAGGCAGGCGTCGTGTACCTGCTCGGCCTCGTTACTCGCGAGGAAGCCGACGCTGCAACCGGAATCACGCGCGGCACCGGGGGCGTGCAGAAAGTCGTGCGTGTGTTCGAGTACGTCGCTCCGCCCACCAGGAAACCGGTGTCGGTTACGGAATGAGGGACATCCCCTCGCCCCTATAGTTTGGGCGCCGGCGCCGCGAGCATCCGTTCTATTTCGCCCACGAGCTTGCGGTCGCCGGGGGTCACCTGGGTTCCGAAGGACAGCACTTTTTCTCCCGAGCGGTCGATCAGGTATTTGTGGAAGTTCCACTTGGGCCGTTCGCCGGTCTTCGCGCCGAGCGCCGCGTAGAAGGGGTTGGCGTTTCCCGCCCGCACCGCGGATTTCGCGAACATCGGAAAACTCACGCCATAGTTGACCTCGCAGAATTTTGCGATGTCGCTGTTGCTGCCGGGCTCCTGGCCGCCGAAATCGTCTGCCGGAAATCCGAGCACCACCAGGCCCTTTTCGCGATAGCGGCGATACAGCGCCTCCAGCCCTTCGTATTGCGGCGTGTAACCGCATTGACTCGCGGTGTTCACCACCAGCAGCACCTTTCCCTGGAACCGGCACAACGGCGTGGCCTGGTCGTTCAGGCTGGGAAGGGTGTGAGCGAGCAGCGGCGGGCACGCGGCAGCCGCAGGCGTGCTGGCGAGTGCGCTCAGGATGAACAGGAAAACGAAAAAGGCGCGCATGGCGGTATGGGAACGTGAATACTGAGGCAAACTTACTATTGTTGATTGCCTATGTCAAAGCTCCCGGTTCGCCCGAGTCCGTCGGGTAAGATAGATTCAATGACCGCCCCCTTCGAGCATAAGATCTGCCCGCCGCCAGAACTCGCCGCGCGGCTGGCCTCCCGCGCGCGCCCGCTCGTTTTCACCAACGGCGTATTCGACATCCTGCATCGCGGGCACGTCACCTATCTTGCCCGGGCGCGCGCTCTGGGGGCAACGCTCCTGGTTGCGATCAACGGCGACGCGTCGGCGAAACGCCTGGGCAAGGGCGAGGAGCGCCCGCTGAATTCGCTGGCCGACCGCATGGCGGTGGTGGCGGCGCTGGAGTCGGTCCATCTGGTCACCTGGTTCGATGAAGACACGCCGCTCGCGCTGATCCTCGCCAGCCGGCCCGAGGTGCTCGCCAAGGGCGGGGATTGGAAGCCCGAAGCAATCGTCGGGGCGGGCGAAGTGCAAGGCTGGGGCGGAAGCGTGCACTCGATCCCCTTCGAGCACCAGCGATCGACGACCGCCCTGCTCAGGAAAATTCGCGGGAAGTAGTACCAACAGGGGAACCGTCAGGTTCCCCCGTTACGTCCGATTACGAACAGGGAAACCTGAAGGTTCCCCCGTTACCCCCTCCGCCCCGGCCCGCTCCGGTTCAATTTCCCGCGCGCTTTTCCTCGAGCGGGCAGGTTTTCAGTTCGCTTCCCGGAAAGCTCTGGCGCAGCTCGCTGAGCTTGGCGGCGAGCGCCTCCGGGACTTCCCGCACCGTGAAGTAGATCTTGTGCACGGGGGTTTCCCTGGGACCCACTTTGGCGGTGCGCACGCCCTTCGCGCGCAGCTCCGCCAGGCGCGCCTGCGCAGCCTCCGAGGTCTTGAACACGCCGAGCGATATGGCGAAACGGTGCTTGGGATCTTCCTGGACCACGAAAAAATCCTCGACCCCGAGCTTTCGCAGCTCGCCGGCTTTCTGGTTGGCTGCCTGGCGGTCGCGCTGCGGCGGCATGAAAACCCAGTAGCTCGCTATTTCCTCCGCGCGGCGCTGCGAAAGTCTCGGCCCGAGCGCGAGCGGATCGAGAGCCTGTTGCACGCGCGCAACGTCGCCGGGATTGAACGCCCCGAGCTCCAGGCAGGCGGCAACGATCGGCTTGGGCGGTGGTTTGGGGCGCTCGGTGGCAAGGGCCGCGACCTGCTCGGCGCTGAGCAGCCGGATGGCCTGTGGGTTGAGCTGCTGCTCCATCAGCTGCGCCTCGCTCATCGCAGGGCCCGCCCCGAAATAGCTCCAGGCGAGGAAACCCAGATTGGCCACCAGCAACAGGAAGAATGCGATCTTCACGGGTGCCCCACGCTCTTCACCGTCTCCTGGACGATTCGGACCAGCCCTTCCAGCACGAGATTGTTTTCAAGCCTAACCGGAATACTGAGATGCCGGGCGATCCGGCTCGCCGCGCCGCCAGTGAGCGTGCACACGGCGCCGGGTTCCATCGCCGCGAACATCCGCTCTATCGCCCCGGCCTGCGCGAGGAGACACCCGGTTTCGATGGCATCCGCCGTGCTCCGGGGCCGCCGGGAGAAACGCCCCTTGGCGAACGGGAGTCCCGCGGTGTCGCGCGCCAGCGACCGTTTCATGAGTTCCAGACCCGGAAGAATCGCCCCGCCTGCGAACGTCCCGTCACCCTTCAGGACATCGGCCGTCGTCGCAGTGCCCGCGGCGACCACCAGACAAGGTCCGCGCAGAATCGACCAGGCGCCGATCAACGCCGCCCAGCGGTCGGCTCCGAGCTGCGCCGGCTTGCCGTACGCGTTTGTCACGCCGCATTCGCGCCGCTTCGCCTGCACCCATGCCGGCGCAACCGGCCGTCCGGCAAGAACTGCTTCCAGACGCCTGCGCACGGAAGGGCCCGCGACGTTCGCGACCACGACCCTGGCGCCCGGGGCGATTCTGCTCCATTTCCCGCTCAGGCGCGCGATGTCGGCGAGAGGCACCGAGCCGGTCCTGCGCCAGGCGCCGGTATCGTGCAGCCCCCATTTGAGCCGCGAGTTGCCGCAGTCGATCGCGAGAATCATCGGGCCTTGAGCGACAGCTCGCCGCTGTGAAAGCGCTCGACCCCTCTCGCCGAGGCGAGCATGAGCGCGCCGTCCTCGGCGACGCCGACGACCTTGCCTTCCGCCACGCGCCGGTCGGCCATCGACAATGCAACGCGCCGCCCCTGCCAGGCGTGCAGTCGCAGCCATTCATCGCGAAACGGCGCAAAGCCTTCGCGCGAAAACTGCGCGAGGGCGGCGGCAAGGGACGGAAGCAGCGCGGCGAGCAGTGCGGTCCGCGAGGGCACCGCATCGGCATGGCTCGCGACATCGGTCGCCGGCCGGCCGATCCGCCCGTGCATTGGGGTATCGAGGCGAACGTTGATGCCCACGCCGATGACCGCCACGCTCGGTCCCAGTACGTCGCCCGATATTTCGATCAGTATGCCGCCGAGCTTGCGCCCCTTGAGATACAGGTCGTTCGGCCATTTGACCCCTATGCCGCGAACGCCCAGAGAATCGAGCGCCTTCGCAGCGCCCACCGCCACGGCAAGGCTCAGGCCCCCGAGCGCCCCCGCGCCCCGGGCAAAACGCCACAGTATTGAGAATGCGAGGCTGCAGCCGACGCGGGACACCCAGGAATTTCCCCGCCGGCCGCGTCCGGCAATCTGGTGTTCGCAAACCAGCACCGCACCGTGCGGCGCACCGGCCGCGGCCCGCTCTACCAGGACGGTGTTGGTCGATGGGCACTCATCCAGCACATCGAGGGAAAGCTCGGGGGAGATCTTTTTCAATCCGGTCGCGAGGACATTCGTATCAAGGAGATCGGGATTTTCCGCGAGCCGATAGCCGCGACCGCGCACTTTGAACACCCGCAGGCCGAGCGCCTCGATCCGATGCACGAGGTTCCAGACGCCGGCGCGGGAAAGTCCCAGAGATCGGCCCAGACGCTCGCCGGAATGAAACTTCCCGTCAGCCAGGATTCGAAGCAGAGAAAAGTGGGCGCCACCCATGCAAGACGCAGCGGCAAAAAAGTCGGGCAATACTAGCACCGGGGCACCGATCGCGCCGGCGAAGCGCGCGGACTGAGACTTTTTCGGCGCTCGCTGCATCCAGCCATGAGCTTCGTGAAAAAAGTCACTAGGATATTTTACCAACGGTGATATGATGCCGTCATAGTCGAATTTAGCAGGCCAAGCGACGGAACTTGGCCTTCAGGTTGCCCGCCGGCCCAGCAAACGGCGGCTAAACGGGGGAAACCCTCCCTTCCCCCGTTTTTTTTTGCCTGCGCGCCGAACCTTCGGGCGCGATTCTCGGCACCTATAATACGTTCCGCTCCCGCTTGTAGATCGCGCCTCCGCACCTACGACCCCACGCATGCGACGACCCTGGCCCTATTCCCGAGTAGTGGGACATCGCGGCGGCGGCACGCTTGCACCCGAGAATACACTGGCGGGTTTTCGCAAGGCCGCAGCGATGGGATTCGGCGGGGTGGAGTTCGACGTGATGCTTTCGGCCGACAAGGTCCCCGTTCTTATTCACGACGAAACGCTCGAGCGCACCACCGACGGCCGCGGCGCCGTGGCTGCGAGCTCTTATGCGAAGCTCGCGAGCCTGGACGCCGGCGCCTGGTTCGGCCGCGAATACCTGGGCGAGCGCGTACCCTCGTTCGAGCAAGCCGGGAAGCTGTGCGTCGAACTCGGCCTGTGGGCCAACGTCGAGATCAAGCCGGCGTCGGGATTCGAATCCGAGACGGGCACGATCGCGGCCAGGCTCGCGCGTGAGCTGTGGCGCGGTGCGCCGCCCGCGCCATTGCTGTCGTCGTTTCAGCCGGCGGCTCTAGAAGCCGCGCGCGCAGCCGCTCCGGAGCTGCAACGCGGCTTACTCACCGACAAGGTCGAGGAAGGCTGGCGCACGGCCGCGGAGGACCTGGAGTGCGTATCCATACACAGTGACTGCGAGCATCTGACCGTCGAGCAGGCGCGGGAAATTCGCGGCGCAGGCTATTGGCTGCTCTGCTATACCGTGAACGATCCGGATACGGCGCGGCGCCTGTTTTCCTGGGGCGTGGATGCGATTTTCACCGACAGGCTGGACTTGATCGGGCCGGATTTCGCGTAATGCAGGGAAGGGGCCCGGGCCTCGCGGCGCTACTTCTCGTGGTCGATCTGCATCGCCTCGAGAAACCGTGAAACCAGGTTGTAGCCTGCGACGGTGGCGGTAAGCTCGACCAGCTCCCGGTCGTCGAAGTGCCGCCGCAGCTCGGCGAAAACGGCGTCGGGGGCCCGAATCTCCCGGGTCACGCAATCGGTGTAGGCGAGAACGGCGCGCTCGCGATCGTCGAACTTTCCCGAAATCTGCCAGCCTGGCAGCGCGTCGATCTGTGCCTGAGTCGCGCCCTCCTGCAGCGCAAACGGAACGTGCGCCCGGTACTCGTAGTCGGCCCCGTTGAGCAGCGCGACGCGCAGGATAGAAAGCTCGCGATAGCGCCCGGGAAGCTTCGCTTTCTGCCGGACCGCGGTGAAAAACTTGAGCCAGCCTTCGGCCACCGACGGGCTGTTCAGCAGCGCGCGATACAGATTCGGGAATCTTCCTCCGCGCTGCGCCTTGATGGTCCCGATCAGGTCGCTCAGTTCGGGACGCTCGCCTTCCTTGATCAGAGATACTCGCGCCACTTTTTCTCGCTCCTCTCGCGCCCCCTAGAAGGGCAGTCGTGCGTCCGGCTTGGCCGTGAGCAGCACGCGCCGGAATTCGGACTTGATGCGATCCAGCCCCGCCTCATCGTCAGCCTCGAAGCGCAGCACGATGACCGGCGTCGTGTTGGACGCGCGGGCGAGCCCGAACCCGTCCGGGTACTCGACCCGCAGACCGTCCAGCCGGATCACCTCGGTTGCGCCGGGGAACGATGCGCTGCTCTGAAGACCCTCGATCAGGCGGTGCGGCTCGCCCTCGGCGAGCTTCAAGTGCAGTTCGGGCGTGCTTATGGAATCGGGAAGCGCGTTGAGCGTCGCGCTGGCGTCTGCCGTCTTGCTGAGGATCTCGAGCAGCCGCGCCCCGGCATACTGGGCATCGTCGAAGCCATACCAGCGTTCGACGAAGAACACATGTCCGCTCATTTCTCCGGCGAGCGCCGCGCCGCGCTCGCGCATCCTCGCCTTGATGAGCGAATGGCCGGTTTTCCACAGACTGGGCACGCCGCCGTGTTCGCGAATCCAGGGCGCGAGGTTGCGCGTGCTCTTGATGTCGTAGATGATCTCGGCGCCGGGTTGGCGCGAAAGCACGTCCTTTGCGAAGAGCATCAGTTGCCGGTCGGGGTAGATGATCTGTCCCTCGGCCGTCACCACACCGAGCCGGTCGCCATCGCCGTCGAACGCAAATCCGATCTCCGCGCGCTCCTTGCGCACGAGAGCGATCAGATCCTTCAGGTTCTCCGGGTGCGAAGGATCGGGATGATGATTGGGGAAACGGCCATCGACCTCGCAATAGAGCTCGAGGACTTCGCATCCGAGGCGGCGGTAAAGCTCGCCCGCCGTGGCGCCGGCAACGCCGTTGCCGCAATCGACCGCGATTTTCATGGGGCGCGCAAGCCGCACGTCGGAAACGATGCGCGTGAGGTAGGCTTCGCGGATTTCCGCGCGGCGATGCCGCCCCGCGCCGCGAGCGAGATCGCCGGACTCGATCCGCAGGCGCAGTCGCTGGATCGCCTCGCCCGAGAGGGTCGTTCCCGCAAGCACCATCTTCAGTCCGTTGTACTCGGGCGGATTGTGGCTGCCCGTGACCGCGACGGCGCTGCCGCAGCCGAGCTCGTGCGCGGCAAAATACGCGATCGGGGTCGCAAACATCCCGATTTCGGCGACATCCACGCCGCTGGCGCGGATTCCCGCCATCAGCGCCTCGGCAAGCTCCGGCCCCGACAGCCGCCCGTCGCGGCCCACGGCGATCTCCGGCCGGCCTTTGCCTTCGCCGAGATCGAGGAGCTCGCTGCCCAGCGCCTGACCGATGAGCCGCACGCCGTTCACGGTGAGCGACTTCCCGACTATGCCGCGGATGTCGTAGGCCTTGAAGATTTCCGGCGGAGGAAGATTCATTTGGAGACGGCGCTTTGAGACATCATTATCCCATCCGCGCTCGACTGCGATCCAGCCTCGCGGCTAACCATGGCTTCCTCGAAAAATTCCGTCACGCGCCGCGGAAGCCAGCCCAGGTTCCCGGGGAAAGGCGCGCTGACGAAGGCGGCATGTCCGCCTTGTTCGGGAAACTCGCAGAGCACGGAAGGCGACACCTCCTCGGAGCGTGGGAACGCCGTGTCCGGCATGAACGGATCGTTACGGGCGTTCAGAAGCAGCGTCGGCACTTCGATGCGGTCGAGGACTGGCTTTGCGCTCGCGCGCGTCCAGTAGTCGTCGGTTCCGCGGAATCCGTGCAAAGGCGCCGTAAAGACCTCGTCGAATTCGCGCAGCGTGCGCGCGCTCCGCATCGCCTCGCCGTCGAACAGCCCGGGGAAACTCTCGAGCTTGAGCTCGCCCTTCTTTTTCATCGTCGCGAGAAAGACGCGAGTGTAAACGAGATTGAATCCTCGGCCCAGGGCGTCGCCCGCCGCCATGAGATCAAAGGGGGCGGACACCGCGGCAGCGGCACAGAGAACGTCCTTCGCCCCGACGTCCTCGCCGAGCCATTTGAGAAGCGCGTTGCCGCCGAGCGATACGCCCATCGCGAACAGCGGCGCACCTCTCGCGTCCTGGCGAATTCGCCGGAGGATCCAGCCTATCTCCTCGGCATCGCCCGAGTGATATGACCGCGGCAGTCTGTTCGGTTCGCCGGAGCAGCCACGGAAATGCGGCACTACGCCGCGCCAGCCTCGGCGCTCAAGCTCGCGCGCCAGGGCGCCGGCGTAGGCGCTGCTCGAATCGCCCTCGAGGCCGTGAAACAGCACGACCAGCGGAGCGTGCGGGGTCCCGGGCAGGCGATCGACGTCGATGAAGTCGCCGTCGGGCGTGTCCCAGCGCTCCCTCTTCCAGTCCGCCCCGTGATAGCCGATCAACTGGCCGTACAGGGTCTGGAGGTGTCCGCCGGGGAGCCACCAGGGCGCGCGATACGAAGAGCTCTTCAATGCAAAATTTTCGGGGACTCGGCGCTGCTCGCACGCGGCGCTTGTGGAGCGGGCGAACCATGGTGCAGGATCATTCTCCAGCCGTTTCCGGTACGAAGGTAGACATTGGTTGCGGCGACCGGCGCGCGCGGCCGTGACTCGCCCTGCACCAGGATGTTTTCGTGCACGCTGTGGACCGCGAGCATCATCCCCGAGAGTACCACCTGGTTCGATAAATGTATCTTGAGCCGCTGGCCGGAGGCGAAGATCTGCGCGAAGCTCTCGCGCACCTGATCGTAGCCGGCGAGCCGCGGCCCGCCCGGATGAATGCAGACGATTTCCTCGTCGTCGGCCCACACTTCCAGCATGGCTTCTAGGTCGCTCGCCTCGAGTGCCTCGTAGAATGCAGCTTCCGCGTCCTGCGGCGTCGGAAAGGTGCTTTTCTTCACGAGGTGCGGCTCCGAAGCCGCGTAGCGTAGCCGAAAAGACATGCACCCGCCAGCGACTGTCCGCGCCGCTACCTGCGACGTTTCGGCCAAGCTTGGGGATTGAGCAGGCTGGGCGGACGTTTGCCCGAAAGCGCCGAGGCCAGGTTCTTCACGGCGAGCAGGTTCATCTTCATGCGCGTGGCGCGCGTCGCGCTGCCGATGTGCGGAATCATGGCGACGTTGTCGAGTTCGAGGAATCCGGGGTTGAACTTCGGCTCGCCCTCGAATACGTCCAGTCCCGCCGCGGCGATGCGCCGCTCCTTCAGCGCCTGGACCAGCGCCGCGTCGTCGATGATGCCGCCGCGCGCGGCGTTGACGATGACCGCGGTGTGCTTCATCAGCGCGAGTTCCCGCGCGCCGATCAGGTGATGGCTCTCGGGCGTGTACGGCAGGTTGAGGCTTACAAAGTCCGATTGCTTGAGCAGCCGCTCGAAGCTCACGTACCGGGCGCGAAGCGAGCGCTCGACCGACTTCGCGACGCGTTTCCGGTTGTGATAGAGGATGCGCATCGAGAATCCGCCGGCTCGCCGCGCGATCGCCTGGCCGATGCGGCCCATGCCGACGATACCCAGCGTTGCGTGATGCACGTCCTGACCGAGCAGGCGGTCGTGCCTCCACCCCTCTTTCCAGTTGCCCGCGCGCAGCCAGCGCTCGGCCTCGGTCACCCGCCGCGCCGCCGCCATCAGCAGCGCCCAGGTAGTATCCGCGGTCGTATCGTCGAGGACTTCCGGCGTATTGGTTGCGAGGATGCCCCGCTCGCTGCAGGCCGCAAGATCGATGTTGTTGTAGCCCACGGCGACATTGCACACCGCCTTCAGCCGCGGCGCGGCGGCTAGAGTCTCCGCATCGATGCGATCGGAGCCCGTGGTCAGCACGCCGTCCTTGTCCGCCAGCCGGCGTCGCAGCTCGTCCCCGCGCCAGGGCGTGTCGTCCTGCTGATTGTCCTCGACATCGTACCGCTCGCGCAGACGCGCGAGCACCTCGTCGAAAGTGGCGCGGGTGACGAGGATTCTAGGTTTCACCAACGTCCGATCCGATCCGCGCGACCAGCCAGCGCGCGGTGCGCAGCAGGCGTGCGTCGAAGCCGCGCCGCCCGACCAGCTGCACTCCGAGCGGCAGGCCGTTCTCGCCCCGCATCAGCGGCAGGGAGATCGAGGGAACCCCGCACAGCGTCCAGGGAGTGCAGAACGCCGGATCGCCGGTCGCCGACAGACCCTTCGGCGCCGTCCCCGGGGCGGAAGGCGTGAGGATCGCGTCGTAGCGCTCCATGAAGAGCTCGTCGAGGCTGTCCGCCACGGGTCCGATCGCGCGCAGCGCAGCCTGATAGTCCACCGCGCGCAGCTCGCGGCCGCGCTCGATGAGAGCGCGGAGCGCCTGCGAGAGCTTGTCGCGCCCGCGGGTCCATTCGCGCTCGAGATTCGAAGCCATCTCGGCTTCCATAATGGTCTTGTGGACGGCCCAGGTATCGGCCGCGGAAGAGAACAGCTCCACCTCCTCCATGCGATCGCCGAGCGCCTCGGCCAGCTCGGCAAAGGCCTCTTTCGTACCCGCTTCCACCTTGTCCCAATGCGGCGTCTTGATGAAGGCGAGTAGCGGCGGTATCGGCGGATCCTCCGCGCACACGGCGCGAAACGGGACCTGCGCGCGCGGGCGCGTATCCGGGTCGCCCTGGTCATAGCCCACGAGCACCTCGGCGATAAGCGCCACGTCCTCTAGCGAACGCGCGAACACTCCGACATGATCGAGCGTCCGCGAAAGCGGCAGGATGCCGGTGCGGGGAATCAATCCGTGCGAGGGCTTGAAGCCATACACGCCGCAGAACGCCGCCGGCCTGATCACCGACCCGTTGGTCTGCGTACCGAGCGCGAGCGGCACCATGCCGCCCGCAACCGCCGCCGCAGAACCGCTCGAGGACCCGCCGGGAGTGTACTCGGGATTGTGCGGGTTACGCGTCTTTCCAGGGTGGAAGTAGGCGCATTCGGTTGTGACCGTCTTGCCCAGGATCACCGCGCCTGCGGCGCGCAGTTTCGCCACGACGGCGGCATCCTCGCGCGGCGCGCGGCCGGAGTGCAGGACGGTGCCGTTCTCGGTCGGCATGTCCGACGTGTCGATGATGTCCTTGATGCCGACCGGAATGCCGCACAGCGGCCCCACCGCCTCTCCGGAACGGCGCAGCTCATCGGCGGCGCGTGCCTGGCCGAGCGCGTGCTCCTCGTCGAGGAACGTCCACGCCTGTACCTTCGGCTCGAGCTCGCGTATGCGCGCCAGGCATGCCTGCACCAAGTCCTCCGAGGTGAGCGCGCCCTCGTGGATCAGGCGCGCCGCGTCGCTCGCCGTCAGCGCGTAAAGGCTGGCCGCGTCCATGCCGCGATCATCTCGCGTAGAGCACGCTCGGCAGCCACAGGCCGATCTGCGGGAACGTGTACAGAATGATCAGCGCGATGACCTGGATGCCCATGAAGGGCAACATTCCCGCGAAGATCTGGTTAAGCGTGACGTGCGGCGGCGAGACGCCCTTCAGGTAGAACGCCGCCATCGCCACGGGGGGCGACAGGAACGCGGTCTGCAGATTCAACGCCACCAGCAGGCCGAAGAACAGCGGGTCTATATTGAAGTGCGGCAGCAGCGGAATGAAGATCGGCATGAAGATGATGATGATCTCGGTCCACTCGAGCGGCCAGCCGAGGATGAAGATGATGCACTGGGCCAGGATCATGAACTGCAGCGGCGTCATGTCGAGCGACAGCACCCACTTCTCGATCAGTTCTTGCCCGCCGAGCAACGCGAACGCCGCCGAAAAAATGCCCGAGCCGACGAACAGCCAGCACACCATGGCGCTGGTCTTGGCGGTGAGGAACGACGACTCCTTGATGATCCTGCCGAACTCCTTCAGCGTGCGCGCGAACACCGCGCCGGCGGACGCCCGGCTCTGCGGCCTCTCGCGCCAGTGGGCGATGAAGCGATAGATCCCCGCCAGCACGAAGCCGCCGAATGCGCCGACCGCCGCCGCTTCGGCCGGCGTCGCCAGGCCAGCCACGATCGAGCCGAGCACCGCGAGGATCAGCAGCGCCAGCGGAAAGAACGAGGTGAGCAGCAGCTTGAATACTTCCAGCCTCTCCCAGTTCCACAGCCAGTAGATGAGAAGGATGATGCCGATGCCGACGGCAAGGAAGAGATAGAACCAGGCCGGCGCAGGCACGCGTTCGGCCGCGGGCATTTTCACTGCAGGTTTTTCCTCCGCTGCGGGTTTCTTCGCCTCTTCGGCGGGCACGGGCGGCGCCAGTTCCTGCGGCTTGTCCCCCGCCTCTGCCTCGGCGTCGGGCGCGCCGATCAATCCGGTGGACTGCTCCGATTCGCTCGCGTCGGCGGCGATCGCTCCGCCCGCCTCGATCAGGCCTGCGGTGCTCGTCTGCACCTCCGGTGCCGTCGCGATGCGGTAAGTTGCACCGACGATCGCGACGATCGCGAGCGCGGGCAGCAACGTGACGACGAGCTGCGCGAGGATCGTGCGTCTCGGGACGCCCGGCACGCCGCGGCCGACAAGCGCGCGTCCGATCGTTGCCAATACATTGCCGCCCATCGTCGCGAGCGCCTGCATGTGGGACGGGAGCGGGACGCGCTGCGCGCTCTCGGAGAGCGGCGGCATGAGGTCGGGCTTCCACTTCGCGAGCACGATGACGTAACCGATATATAGAGACGCCAGCATGAAGCCGGGGAGGAAGGCGCCGGCGTAGAGCTGCACCACCGACACTCCCGCGGTCGCGCCGTAGACGATCAGCAGCACCGAGGGCGGGATCAGGATGCCGAGGCAGCCGCCGGCGGTCACCGCGCCGGCGGAAACCTTGACGTTGTAGCCGGCCTTGAGCATCGCCGGAAACGCGAGCAGACCCATCAGCGTCACCACCGCGCCGACGATTCCGGTGGCGGTGGCGAAGATCGCGCAGGTAATGATGGTGGCGACCGCAAGCGAGCCCGGCACGCGCGAGGTCGCGAGATGCAGGCTTTGGAACAGCCGGTCGATCAGCTGCGCGCGCTCGACCAGGTAGCCCATGAACAGGAACAGCGGGATGGCGATCAGCACGTCGTTCGACATCACGCCGTAGGTGCGCTGCACGAAAAGGTCGAGCACCTGGTTGACCGCGATCTGCGGGTTGACGCTGCGATAAGCGAGCCAGGCGAAGAACACGCCCATCCCCATGAGCGTGAACGCCGTGGGAAAGCCGAGCATGATCGCGAACACGATCAGCGCCAGCATGAGAAGTCCGAGGACGCCGAGGTCGGCGTGGCTCAGGTTCGCGTCGAACAGGTTGCCCCAGGGCGTCAATACGAGCACCGGGGTCACGATCAGGGCCATGATCGTGAAGCCGAACCACAGCTCCTTGCGGATCTTCACCGCGGTTTGTCCTTGGTGACGTAGACATCGAGTTTCGCGATGTCCTCGTCCTTGACGTGCAGCTCTTCCTTCAGCTTCTCGACGTCGACTTCCTCGACGTCCTGCTCGCGCGACGGCCAGGAACCTTCCTTGATACAGATTGCGCAGCGGATGATCTCGACGATACCCTGCGCGAACAGGATGGCGCCTGCGAGCGGGATGACGGTCTTGAACGGGTAGATCGGCGGGCCATCGGCGGTGATGTTCGAGCTCTCGAGGATTCGCCAGCTGTCGGCGGCGTAGTAGTAGCCGGCGTAGGTCAACGCGAACACCCCGGGAATGAAGAACACAATGTACAGGATGAGATCGAGGGTCGCCTGGGTGCGCGGCCGGAAGAAGCCGTAGAGCACGTCGCCGCGCACGTGGCTGTTCTTTGCCAGAGTGTAGGCGCCGGCCATCATGAACAGCGTCCCGTACAGCATGATCATGCCGTCGAACGCCCAGGCGCGGGGGTTATCGAGCGCGTAGCGGGAAAACACCTCCCAGCTGACGTGCAGGGTGAGCAGCACGATGCAGAAAGAAAAGGCCTGGCCGACCCAGGTGCTGACCCGGTCGACGAACAGCAGGGTTTTTTGCATCAAACAAAACAGCCATCCGGCTCGCGCCGGATGGCTGGCTTTCTCTATCTATGCTCTTCTAGGCCTTCTTGGCCGCGGGCTTCTTGCCGAAGTAATGGTTGTACGCCATGCGCGAGCTGACCTGGGTGTCCAGGTACCAGCGCACCGAGCGCTCGGCGAACTTCTTCTGCGACTCTTCGACCTCGCGAAAGATCGCGTTGTCCTTCCGCTTCGCGGTGGCCTGGTCGTACACCACGAGCTGGCGAGCCAGCACCGAGTCGGGCGTCTTGAAGAAGCGCACCTTGTCCTTGGTCTGCAGCTCGATGTAGTCCTGCGAGTAGCGGTGGATCGCCTTCCAGGACATGTCCTGGGATGCCGCTTCGACCGCGTTCTCGATGATGGACTTCATCTTGACCGGCAGCGCGTCGAATTTCGTCTTGTTGAACATGATCTCGAACTGCTCGGCGTTCTGATGGTAGCTCTGCAGCATGCACACCTTCGAAACGTCGGCGAAGCCGAGCAGGCGGTCAGAACTGGCGTTGTTGAACTCGGCCGCATCCAGCAGCCCGCGGTCCATCGCCGGCACGATCTCGCCGCCGGGCAGCGCGTTGACCGCGGCGCCCAAGCCCGTGAACACGTCGATCGAGATGCCCACCGTGCGGAACTTGAGGCCCTTGAAGTCGTCGGGCTTGGTGATCGGCTTCTTGAACCAGCCGAGCGGCTGCGTCGGCATCGGCCCGTAGGGGAAGGACACCACGTTCGCGCCGATCGAGTTGTAAAGCTTGTTGAGCAATTCCTTCCCGCCGCCGTACTTGTGCCAGGAGAGCAGCGTGTTGGCATCCATGCCGTACGCCGGGCCCGAGCCCCACAGTGCCAGCGCGTTCTGCTTGCCGTAGTGGTAGACGAGCACCCCATGGCCGCCGTCGAGCGTGCCCTTGGTCACGGCGTCGAGCAGGCCGAACGCGGGCACCACAGCGCCCGCGGGCAGAACCTCGATTCTGAGGTCGCCGCCGGTCATGTCGTTCACCTTCTTGGCGAAGTCGAGGGCGTACTCGTGGAAGATGTCCTTGGCCGGCCAGGTGCTTTGCCAGCGCATGCTGATCGGGCCGGCCTGGCCCTTGGCGATCATCGGGAAGCCGAGCGCAGCAGCGCCGGCCGTCGCCGCGGCCGCGCCCGTCAAGAACTTGCGGCGCGAAGCGGTTTCGGACTTCTTGACTTGCTCATTGCTCATTGGATCCTCCATTGGAAGGGTTAGACGGTTGTATCGGTGTGTTCTTGTGGGTCCCGGGATCTCCCTGCGCAAACGCCTCGCGGGGCCGCGTTGTTCCCGCGTCGGCCCTCCGGTTCTTGGGACGCCAAAGCCCGCGAATCGTATTCCTAGTCCGCCTCGAAAGCAAGCCGGAACAAGGGCCTTCCGCATCGTGAAACAGGCCGTGAGCGGCCGGCTGCGAGGTGGGCAGGCCCTAGGCGCGATGTCTACCTGACGGCTGAAGCCGGAGCGCTGGCCGCAGGCGGGCCGGGCGCCGCCGCGCCCGCCTTGTGGGACGGATTGGGATGCCAGCCGAGTACGAAAAGCAGCACGAAGAATCCGAGTACGTAGGCCAGCGCGACGTGCCAGCCATGGTAAAGCCAGCGCCCGACCGATTTCGCCTCGGGATACATGTTCGACAGAGCAACACCCGCGCTCGAGCCGAACCAGATCATCGAGCCGCCGAATCCCACGGCGTAGGCGAGATAGCCCCAATCGTAGCCGCCCTGCTTCAGCGCGAGTGCGGTCAGCGGAATGTTGTCGAACACGGCGGAAACGAAGCCCAGGCCCAGGGCTGTCTGCCACGACGCTGCAGGAAGCTTCTCCACCGGCATCATGGTCGCCGCGAGGACGAGCGACAGCAGAAAAATGCTCCCCTTGATGCTCTCGGGAAGGACCTTCCAGTCGGGACGCCGCAGGGGCACGCTGATCAAGATCGCGATCACCACCGCCGCACCGATGAAGGGAAACCGGTCGGAGATCTGGGGAAACTCTACGTTCATCATGACGTTGGTCGCGATCGCCGCGATGAGGATGAAGAACACGATCCCCAGCCGCGGCCAGTCCACACGGACGTGCGCTTTCTCGTGCTTCAGGATGGGCGAATAGCGCTGCTGCTGTATCGCCGCGGGAATTCCGAAGACGGCGAGCGCCACCGTCGCGGGGAGAAAGGCTTCCGCCACGTCGAATGGGCTCACCCCGTCGATCCACATCATGGTGGTGGTCGTGTCGCCGACCACGCTGCCCGCTCCGCCCGCGTTCGACGCGGCGACGATCGCCGCCAGATAGCCGATGTGCACCTTGCCGCGGAACAGCGTATTCGCCATCGCTCCGCCGATCAGCGCCGCCGCGATGTTGTCAAGAAATGACGACAGCACGAACACGATCGCAAGCATCGCGAAGCAGCCCTTCCAGTCGTCGGGCAGAAAGCGCGGCAGCACCGCAGGCAGCTGCGTTTTTTCGAAGTGCCGCGACAGCAGCGCGAAGCCGGTCAGCAGGCACAGCAGATTGGTGAGGATCACCCACTCGTGGTGCAGGTGGCCGAGAAGCCCGGAAAGGCCGCTCCCCGTCTTGAAGCCGGTGAAGCCGAGCTTGTACAGGGTGATGACGGCAAGCCCCGCAAGCGCAACCCGCTGCGTGTGATGGTGAAACAACGCCACGCCGAGCAGCGTGATCGCGAACAGGATGAAATCGACGGGGATGCCGAATACCGCGGGCCCATCCGCCGCTCGGACCGGTGCCGAGGCAATCAGCGCGAAGGCACCCGCGACAACTTTGTACGCGATTGGCAAGCATTCCTCCCGGTCGAGGCGGCGATTGTAACAGTCCGAATCGTATCGGCCCCTCGAACGTGCTACATTTGTTCTCGAGTGCCCGACAGGAGCCTGCATGAGACTGTCGCTTCGCTTCATCATTCCTCTCGCCATCACCCTCGCGGCGATCGCCTACGCGGTCATCCCGCTCGTCGACAGGTTCACCCTGCAGTGGTTCGTGCGCGACCTGGATATCCGCACTTCCCTGATCACCAACACGATCCAGGAGCCGCTGCACGAGCTCGTAGAGGAAGGTTCGCGCACCAAGGTGCTGCGGTTTTTCGACAGGATCCTTCAGGATGAGCGGCTGTTCGCGATGGGCTTCTGCGATCCGGGCCGAAAGATGATCTTCAGAACGGCCGCGTTTCCCGCCTCCATCACCTGTGCCGGGAGCAGAGGCGACGGGAGAGCCGGCGAGCGCGATCTGGTCGATCTGGAGCGGGGTCCGATCCATGTGAGTGTCCACCAGGTGGAGGCCGAGGGCACGGCATACGGCTACCTGGTGCTGGTGCACGACATGAGCTTCGTGCAGCGGCGCAGCGACGACACCAAGAAGTACATCTTCTACCTCTTCGCGGCGATCGCCGCGATCGTGTCGCTGGTCACCGTGGTGATCGCCGAAATCAGCTGGCGCGGCTGGGTCGCCGGTCTGAAGGCGCTGATCCGGGTCGAGGCCTTCGGCCGCGGCGAGGCGAAAGTCCGCCTGCCGGAGATGCGTCCCGTGGTGCGCGATCTCCAGGCGCTGCTGCGGGATCTCGAGTCCGAGCGCAAGGCGCGGGACGAAAGCCAGATCAACTGGTCCGCCGAAACGCTGCGGGCGGTATTGCGCAACGACCTGAAGGGCGAGGAGGTCCTGATCGTTTCCAACCGCGAGCCGTACATTCATGTACGCAGAAACGAACGCGTGGAAGTGCAACGGCCGGCGAGCGGACTGGTCACCGCCCTCGAGCCGGTGATGCGGGCGTGCTCCGGGACGTGGATCGCGCACGGCAGCGGCAACGCCGACCGCGAGACGGCGGATTCAACCGACCACGTGTCGGTGCCGCCGGAGCGTCCCGCATACCGCATCCGACGCGTCTGGCTCTCCAAGGAGGAGGAAGCCGGGTACTACTACGGCTTCTCCAACAGCGGCCTGTGGCCCCTGTGCCACATCGCGCATACCCGGCCGATCTTCCGCACTTCCGACTGGAACGCCTACGTGACCGTGAACCGGCGCTTCGCCGAAGCGGTGGTCCGGGAGGCGAAGACCGCCGATCCCATCGTGCTGGTCCAGGACTATCACTTCGCGCTGCTGCCCCGCATGATCCGCGAGCGACTGCCGGAGGCGACGGTCATCACGTTCTGGCACATCCCCTGGCCCAACGCCGAGGCCTTCGGAATCTGCCCGTGGGGCGAGGCGATCATCGACGGGATACTCGGCAGCAGCATTCTGGGTTTCCACACACAGTTCCACTGCAACAATTTCATCGACACGGTGGACCGCTACGTCGAGGCGCGAATCGATCGCGAGACCTACACCATTTCCTACGGCGGCGACCAGACCGCCGTGCGCCGCTACCCGATCTCTATAGAATGGCCGCTCCAGTCCAGGACCATGTTGAAGCCGGTGGCGGAGTGCCGCGCCGACGTTCGCAAACGCAACGGCCTCGCCGCGGATATGGTGATCGGCATCGGCGCCGACCGTCTCGACTATACCAAGGGGATACTCGAGCGCTTCCTCGCGGTCGAGCGCTTCCTCGAGCTCGAGCCCGAATGGATCGGCAAGTTCGTGTTCGTGCAGATCGCGGCGCCGTCCCGCTCGAGCATAGACGAATACCAGAATTTCGACGCACGGGTGCGCGCCCTCGCGCGCCGGATCAACGACAAGTTCGCCAACAAGCATCACGAGCCGATCCTGCTCAAGATCGAGCACCACGAGCCCGACGATATCCACGAATATCTGCGCGCGGCGGAAGTCTGTTTCGTCAGCAGCCTGCACGACGGCATGAACCTCGTCGCCAAGGAGTTCGTCGCCGCGCGCGACGACGAGCGCGGCGTGCTCATCCTCAGCCAGTTCACCGGCGCGTCGCGCGAGCTCCCCGAAGCGCTGATCGTCAATCCCTACAACATCGATCAATGCGCGGCGGCCCTCAAGGCGGCGCTCGCCATGCCTGCGGCGGAGCAGCGCGACCGGATGCGCAGCATGCGCGAGCTGGTGCAGGAGTTCAACGTATACCGCTGGGCCGGGCGCATGCTGCTCGACGCGGGCCAGATGCGCACGCGCAGCCGCCTCTTCGCCCGCGCCGACCGCGCGCGCAAGCCCGTTCCCCTGCGCAGCGTCTGAACACGGGTACCGATGCGCAAGACTCCGCGCAAGACTCGCGCCTCAATCCGGCGCAGCGCCGCTTCCCGGCGGCCGCGCGAGTCCTCCTCGGCAGCGAGGCGCGATGCGGGATTTCCGGAGGGATCGGTGCCGGAACTCACGCCTGGGACGGCGTTTTTCCTGGACGTCGACGGGACTCTCGTGGAATTCGCCGACCGGCCGCATGAGGTTCGGATCGACGACGATCTCAGCCGGCTCTTGACCGAGCTGCACAGTGCCGCGGGCGGAGCCCTCGCCCTCATCAGCGGGCGTTCGGTGTCCGATGTCGACCGCTTGTTCGCTTCCCGGCGATTCTGCATCGCGGGCCAGCACGGAGCGGAGCGCCGGGACGCTGCCGGCATGGTGCATCGCCACGGTTTGCCGCTTGCGCGGCTTCGCACTGCCGGAGATACGCTCAGGCGGTTCTCGGCGGCACACCCGGCGCTCATCCTCGAGGACAAGGGAATGAATCTCGCGCTGCACTACAGGCTGGCGCCGCATCTTGCGTCCAATGTCCAAGGCGCCGTGCAGGATATCGTGAAGGACCTGGGCGAGGACTTCGAGGTTCAGGAGGGCAAGATGGTGTTCGAGATCAAGCCGAGCGGCAAGGACAAGGGCACGGCGATCGCGGAATTCGTGAAAGAGAAACCGTTCCGGGACCGAATGCCCGTATTCATCGGCGATGACGACACTGACGAGTACGGATTCCGGATCGTCAATCGCCTCGGCGGGCATTCCGTCAAGGTCGGCGGTGGCTCGACCACGGCGCGCTGGCGACTCCCCGACGCAAGCGCGGTCCGGGCATGGCTTTGGCGCTTCATAGAGCGCGGGCGGCTGGATTCGTGAGCAGCCTCGATCTTGCGTTGATCGGGAATTCGAGCGTCGCGGCGCTCATCGACCCGGCCGGAACGATCGTCTGGTCCTGCCTGCCGCGTTTCGACAGCGACGCCGTGTTCTGTGCACTGCTGCGCGGGGAGCGCAAGCCGGACGACTACGGGTTTTTCGAGGTAGAGCTGGCCGATCTCGCCCGCTCCGAGCAGGCCTATATTTCCCACACGCCTATCCTGAAGACGCGGCTGTACGACCGGCACGGCAGCGGAATCGAGATCACCGATCTTGCTCCCCGGTTCCAGCAGTTCGGCAGGCTTTTCTGTCCGGCGATGCTGATGCGGCAGGTGCGTCCGATCTCGGGCAGTCCCCGCGTGCGCATGCGCATCCGCCCGGCGTGCGAGTACGGTGCCCGCCGTCCCTCGATCACGTGGGGCAGCAACCACCTGCGCTACGTTATTCCGGAAATGGTCCTGCGGGTCACGACCGATTATTCGGTCACTGCGATCCTGGAGGAGACGCCGGTCGTGCTGAGAGAGGCAGTGTCAGTCGTGCTCGGACCTGACGAGACGCTGCAGAATTCTCCCGGCGAGGTATTCCGCAGGTTCCTGGACGATACCGCGGCGTACTGGCGCGACTGGGTGCGGGGCCTCGGCATCCCGTTCGAATGGCAGGAGCAGATCATCCGCGCGGCGATCACGCTGAAGCTCAACGCATACGAGGACACCGGGGCCATCGTCGCCGCGGTCACGACCTCGATCCCGGAGTCGGCCGACAGCGGCCGGAACTGGGACTACCGCTACTGTTGGATTCGCGACGCGTATTTCGTGGTCAACGCGCTCAACCGCTTGAACGCCACGAAGGCGATGGAGCGCTACCTCGACTACATCGTCAACATCGCCGCGGGCGCGGACGGGCGCGACTTGCAGCCCGTTTATTCGATCAGTGGCAGGGCCGGAATCGAGGAGCGCGAGGTGGCTTCCCTGCCGGGCTACCGTGGAATGGGACCGGTGCGCGTCGGCAACCAGGCGTACCGGCAGATCCAGAACGACGTGTACGGGGCGGCGGTGCTCGCCGCAGCGCACGTTTTTTTCGACGCGCGATTCGCGCTGCGGGGCGACGAGGCGCTGTTTCACCGCCTCGAGCAGCTCGGCGAGCGCGCCTCCGCCCTGTTCGACCAGCCCGACGCCGGCCCCTGGGAGCTGCGCGCAACGCAGGAAGTGCATACCTTCTCCAGCGTCATGTGCTGGGCCGCGTGCGACAGGCTGGCGAAGATCGCCGCCCGGATCAGGCTCGCCGAGCGCGCCGCGCATTGGCGCGGCCGGGCCGACGCCATGCACGCCGTCATCTGCGAGCGGGCCTGGAACGAGAAGCGCAAGACCTTCAGCGCGAGTTTCGGCGGGGAGCATCTCGATGCGAGCCTGCTCCTCTTGCACGAGCTGGATTTCCTCCGCGCCGACGATCCGCGCTTTGCCTCCACGGTCCGGGCCGTGGAGCAGGAACTCCGCCGCGGCGATCTCATGTTCCGCTACAGCAACGCGGACGATTTCGGCGTCCCGCAAAACGCGTTCGTCGTCTGCACGTTCTGGTACGTGGACGCGCTGGCGGTGCTCGGCCGCAAGGAGGAAGCCCGCACCCTGTTCGAGGGACTGCTCGCGCGCAGCAATCGACACGGCCTGCTCTCCGAGCATATCGATCCGCGCTCGGGCGAATTGTGGGGAAATTTCCCGCAGACCTACAGCATGGTCGGCATGATCAATTCCGCGATGCGCCTCTCCATCCCCTGGGAAGAGGCTTTTTGAGCCTCCCGAAGGCCCGCCCGGCATGATCCGCATCGGCGTGGATATCGGCGGGACCAAAATGGAAATCGCCGCGCTCGACGACTCGGGCGCCGAGCTGCTCAGACACCGCGAGAGCGCTCCCGGCGGCGCCTACCCGGATGCGCTGCGCGCGATAGCAAAGTCGGTTCTGGATGCCGAGCGCGCGGTCGGCGGGCCTTGTTCGGTGGGCATCGGCACCCCCGGCGCGGTGTCGGCGAAAACGGGAGTGCTCAAGAACGCCTACGCGAGCGTCCTGAACGGAATGCCGGTCAAGCCCGACCTCGAGCGTCTGCTAGGCCGCGAAGTGCGCTTCGCCAACGACGCCAACTGCTTCGCGCTCTCGGAGGCGACCGACGGGGCGGCGCAAGGCGCGCGCACCGTGTTCGGCGCGATCCTCGGCACCGGCGTGGGCGGCGGCATCGTCGTCGACGGCCGGGCGATCGAGGGCGCGAACTCGATCGCCGGCGAGTGGGGGCACAATTCGCTGCCGTGGCCGGCGGCTGAGGAGATGCCGGGCCCCCGCTGCGGCTGCGGCCGCCTCGGGTGTATCGAAGCCTTCCTCTCGGGTCCGGCGCTCGCCCGCGACCACCTGCGCGCCACCGGAGAGTCGCGCGAGCCCGCCGACATCGTCGCGCGGGCCGACGCGGGCGACCGCGGCGCAGCCGGCACGCTGGATCGCTACGAGGAGCGGCTCGCGCGCGCGCTTGCCGCCGTCATTAACCTCCTCGACCCGGAAGTCATCGTCCTCGGCGGCGGAATGTCGAGGGCCGCGCGCCTGTACCGCAACGTGCCCGCGCGCTGGGGTGCTCACGTCTATTCGGACACGGTCGCGACGCGGCTCGTCCAGGCGGTCCACGGCGACGCGAGCGGCGTGCGCGGCGCGGCGCGGCTGTGGTAGGGCGCCTCGGGAATCAGGCGCTCACCAGAACGATGTGCACCCGATACGGTCCGTGCGCGCCGAGCACGATCGTCTGGTCGATATCCGCAGTGCGTGAGGGGCCGGATACGAAATTGATCGCGCGGGGAAGTTGCCTGAACTCGGTGCGCACCAGGGCCCAGGCATCTTCCATGTGGGCGACGATGCGCCCGACGGACACGATTGCGACATGCGTTTCCGGCAGCAGGCTCACCGTCGCCGGCGTGTCTGGCCCCGAGGCGAGCACGAGCGTGCCGGTCTCGGCGATCGCGGCGAAGGCTCCGGTCACGCCGACCGGGTCGCTGTCCTTCGCCCCGCGCGCATCGAGCGCGAGCTCTGCGCCCTCCCAGTCGAGGTGCGCGAGCAGCGGCCAGACGCTTCCGGAAAGGGGGAGATTGTTCGCTTTGAGATAGCGCGCGACCGCGGCAGGAGCATCGCCCTCGGTCGCAACTTCATCGGTCGTGCACAGCAACGCTTCGGCCCGCGCGCGAAAGCGCGCGACGAGGTCGGCCTCGACCGGAGGCAGCGTCCCGCGGGGGTGCGCGCGCAGATAGGTTTCGACCGCCTCGAGCTCGGCCTGCGACGGACGGCTGGCGCCGCGGCCTTGGGCCTTGCGGATGCGCGCGAGAATATTTTCGCGCGAACTCATTCCAAGGCCTTCACCATGTCCTCGACGACCTTCTTGGCGTCGCCGAACACCATCATGGTCTTGTCCAGGTAAAAGAGCGGGTTGTCGAGGCCCGCGTAGCCTACCGCCATGGAGCGCTTGTTGACGAGCACGGTGCGTGCCTTCTGCGCTTCGATGATGGGCATCCCGTAGATGGCGCTCCCTTTCTCGTGCGCGAGCGGATTCACCACGTCGTTCGCGCCGAGCACGAGGACCACGTCGGTCGTGCCGAGCTCGCCGTTGATGTCTTCCATCTCGAACACCTGCTCGTAGGGCACCTCGGCCTCGGCGAGCAGCACGTTCATGTGGCCGGGCATGCGGCCCGCGACGGGATGGATCGCGTAGCGCACGCTCACGCCCTTCGCGATCAGCTTCTGCGCCATTTCCTTCACCGCGTGCTGGGCGCGCGCAACCGCAAGTCCATAGCCCGGCACGATCACCACCGACTCCGCGTTGGCCATGAGGAAGGCGGCATCGTCGGCCGAACCCGAGCGCACGGTCTTCTGGCCGCTTTCGGCCGCCACCGCGCCTTCTGCCGCGCCGAAACCGCCCATGATCACCGAGATGAAGGAGCGGTTCATCGCCTTGCACATGATGTAGGAGAGGATCGCGCCCGAGGAACCGACCAGGCTTCCGGCGATGATGAGCATGGTGTTGTTGAGCGAGAAACCGATTCCCGCCGCCGCCCAGCCCGAGTAGCTGTTGAGCATGCTGATCACCACCGGCATGTCGGCCCCGCCGATCGGGATGATGATCAGCACGCCCAGCACAAAGGCGATCGCGAGCATGACGAGGAACTCCGTCCAGGCGCGGTCTTCGGCAAGGAAGAACGCGAAACCGAAGCCGATCATCACGACTGCGAGGGCGAGATTCAACGCGTGCTGGCCGCGGAAAACGACCGGCGCGCTGGAGAAGAGGCGGAATTTCTTGCCAAGACCGGCGAGCTTGCCGAAGGCGATGACGCTGCCCGAAAACGTGATTGCGCCGACGAAGCTGCCGATGAAAAGCTCGAGGCGATTGCCGAGCGGCATCGGGTCGGCGATGGCAAAGGCTGCGGGGTTGTTGACCACGGCGATCGCGATCAGCACCGCCGCCATGCCCACCAGCGAGTGCATCGCGGCGACCAGCTCCGGCATCTGCGTCATCTGCACGCGCCGCGCGACCAGCGCGCCGATCGTGCCACCGATCGCGGCGGCGACGAGGATGAGGGCGACGTTCTTGGTGATCGCGAGCGTCACCAGCACCGCGATCGCCATGCCGACCATGCCGAAGAGATTGCCCCGCCGCGCCGAGACCGGCGAGGAAAGTCCTTTCAGCGCGAGAATGAAGAGGACGCTCGCCGCGAGGTACCAGAGCGCGAGCAAGTTCGCGTTCATGCTTTTTCCTTCTCGGCCTTCGGTGCCTTCTTCTTGAACATCTCGAGCATGCGCTGCGTGACCAGAAAACCGCCGAAGACGTTCACCGCCGCGAGGCCCACCGCGACCGCGCCCAGGATGGCGCCGAAGTCCGTCTCGTAGGGCCCGGCGGCGAGGATCGCGCCGACGATGATCACGCTGGAGATCGCGTTGGTGACGCTCATCAGCGGCGTGTGCAGCGCGGGCGTCACGTTCCAGATGACGTGGTAGCCGACGAATACCGCCAGCACGAACACGACGAGGTTGATGACGGTCGGGTCTATGGTTCCGGTCATGGCTTCAGGCCTTCTTGACGACTTCGCCGTTGATGCAAACGAGGCTTCCGGCGATGATCTCGTCCTCGCGGTTGAGTTTCAGCTCGCCGGTCTTGGGATCGACGAGGAGGTTCAGGAAATTGAGCAGGTTTCTCGCATAGAGCGCCGAGGCGTCCGCCGCCACCAGCGCCGGGAGGTTCGAGATGCCGATGAGCTTCACCCCGTGCTTGACGGCGATCCTGTCGCGCTCGGTCAGGGGGCAGTTGCCGCCCTGCTCGATCGCCATGTCGACGATCACCGAGCCGGGTTTCATGGCCTTCACCGTCTCCTCCTTCAGGAGCACCGGCGCCGGCCGGCCGGGAATGAGTGCGGTGGTGATGACGATGTCGGCGGCCTTGGCGCGCTCGTGCACCAGCTCCGCCTGCCTTCGCATCCAGTCGGCGGGCATGGGCCGCGCGTAGCCGCCAACGCCCTGCGCGATCTCACGCTCCTCGCCGGTGAGGTACGGCACGTCGAGGAATTTCGCGCCGAGCGATTCGATCTGCTCCTTCACCGCGGGGCGCACGTCGGAGGCCTCGATCACCGCGCCCAGGCGCTTCGCCGTCGCGATCGCCTGCAGTCCAGCGACCCCCGCGCCGAGGACGAGCACGCGCGCCGCCTTGACCGTGCCTGCGGCGGTCATCAGCATCGGCATGAAGCGGCCGTACTCGGCCGCGGCGAGGATCACCGCCTTGTAGCCGCCGATATTGGCCTGCGAGGAGAGCACGTCCATCGATTGCGCGCGCGTGATTCGCGGCAGCCATTCCATGGCGAAGCAGGTCAGCCCTGCGCTTGCATAGGATTCCATGGTCGCGCGGTCGTAGGGGTTGAGCAGACCGATCACGATCGCCCCGCGCTTGTAGAGGCCGATTTCGGAATCCTGCGGCCCGCGCACCTTGAGGACGATGTCCGCGGCACTCAGAACGCCTTGGGCGTCCGCGACGATCTTCGCGCCGGCGGACTGGAATTCGGAATCGGGAACGCTGGCGGCGACACCGGCGCCCGCCTGCACGAGAATCTCGTGGCGAGCGCCTGCGGCGAGCTTCTTGACGGTTTCGGGGGTCGCGGCGACGCGAGTCTCGCCGGGGCGCGTTTCAGCCGGGATGCCGATCTTCATGGAGTTCTTGTCTGGCCTTCTGTGGCGTGCCGAAACGACGCGATGATACACGAGCATCCCGGGAACTGACTACGCGCGAGCCTCCGTATAATCGGCTCAAGCGGAGTCCAAGCTCAAGGAGAAGACATGACTGTGAAAGTGCGGCGGGTCGTCACAAGCCACGACGGCGGCGGGCGCGCCGTCGTGAAAATCGATGAAGCAGCGAGGAACGTCGTATCGAATCGTCCCGGCGCGTCGTCCTGCGTGATCTGGACCAGCGATACGAACCCGGTGGACAATTCGGGCGACGCCGACGCCTCCATCCGGAAAGTCGGCACGACGCTCGCCGGCGGAACCGTCTTCCGCGTGGTCGAGTTCTCGCCCGGCGCCGCGCCGCGCGTGCACCGCACCGACTCGATCGACTACGCCGTCGTGATCTCGGGCGAGATCGACATGGAGCTGGAGAAAGGCGAGGAAGTGCACCTCAAGGCAGGTGATGTGCTCGTGCAACGCGGTACCGTCCACTGCTGGATCAACCGCGGCGATGCCCCGTGTACGATCGCCTTCGTGCTGGTGGACGCCAAGCCCGTCACAGCGGACGGCAAGACGCTCAACGCCTTCGGCTGAGCTATCGAAGCTTCGGCGCGCCGGCATCCGCGGGCGCCTCGCCGAAGTACATGCGCGAAATACGCGCCCAGTAGGCGGCGGCCTCGCACATCGGACAGGCGCGCGCCGTGCCGTACAGCTCGCAGCCTCCCAGGTCGCGCGTCCCGAGCCGGCGCGCGGCGTCGCGGATCGCCTGCATTTCCGCGTGCGCAGTCGGATCGTTGCCGGTGACGACCGCGCTGGTCCCCTCGCCGACGATGCGCCCGGCCTTGACGACCACGGCGCCGTAGGCCTGATCGCCGCGCTCGATGGAAATCCTGCGCATCTCGAACGCTCGCGCGACGAATGCCCGCCGGTCCGCAGTCGCAGCGGGCCGATCCTGCGCAATCGCTCGTCCCGTCAACGCCACGGCAACCAGGCCCGCGAGCCGCCGCATTGAAGCGCGGCGGCCCCCTTCAGCGTCATCTGGCAATCTCGGGACTTGCGTCACTCGTCGGCGCGCTTGATCCACTTCGTGATGGCTTCGATGACCCTCTGCTCTATTCCGAAAAATCCATGCGGGGAGAGCGGATCGCAGGGATCCGACACGGGAGTGCTCCCCCCGTGGGACAGGAGCACCCGGACTCTCGGCGAAGCGGAAAACCGGTCCTTCAACGTCCTGGAGTCTTCGGGTTTTGTCACCGGACACCCGTCGTCGCTGTGGCTCACGATGAGCGCCGGGACGGCGACGGATTCCAGGTTGACGCCGTTCAGGTCTTCGGAGGCATCGGGTCCCGTAAGAGAGGACGTGAGCACGACGCCGTCCGCGGGAGGAACGACAGCCGTTACGGTTACCGCGGCGGATACGGTCCCGCGGCTGGTGCCCACCGCCCACAAGGGAAGCGCGGGGTAGCGCGCGCGGAGACTGCTCATCACCGCGGCGAGATCCTGCCGGTGCTCGTCTCCGTGCAGACTCGTGGGCAAGCGATGTCCTCTCAGGCCGCTGCCGAGGGCGAGGAAGTCCGAGGCGGCATCGACCACCGCCACGACATACCGCTCGGCGGCAAAGTGATACCGGGTGCGAACCAGGAAGTTGGGCGAGCCTATGTTCGTTTGACCGGGCGCCAGGTTCAACCTGCCGTCGCCCCCGGTAAACAGCATCAGGACGGCGATGGGATCGAGCGGCGCAAAACCGTCCACCGCCGGGTCGGCGGTGGACGGATCGATCAACAGGTATCTTACGAACGCGGGGCTCGCGTTATCGAATCTCAAGCGGTGGCCGTTGATCTCCACCACCTGGATCACCGGCCCGGCGGCATGGACGGACTGCGACCCTCCCCAAAGGAGCGCAACCGCAGCAAGCATGACGAATGCATTTTTTTTCACTTTGGCCTCCACCCAGGAAGAAGTCCGCTCCGCCCCTCAGGAATGCCGGACCTCCATACTACCGCCCCTGCGCCCGCGCCATCCAGCCGAATCGCCTCTCGGACACTTCGAACGCACCCTGGATCAGCAGCGCGAGCGCCGCCGCCGGTATCGCCCCGGCGAGCAGCGTGGCGTTGTCGTTCAGCGCGAGCCCCGAGGCGATGCGCTCGCCGTAACCTCCCGCGCCGATGAATGCGGCGATGGTGGCGGTGCCGACGTTGATCACCGCCGAGGTCTTGACGCCCGCGAGTATCGAAGGCAGCGCGAGCGGCACTTCGACGAGCCAAAGCCGGTCGCGCGGTTCGAGGCCCAGCGCCATCGCCGCCTGCCGCATGCCGCGGACGATGCCGGTCAGCCCGGTACACGTGTTGCGAACGATCGGCAGCAGTGCGTAGAGGAAAAGCGCTATAAGCGCCGGCCACGTTCCGATCGTGCCCGTCAGCGCGATGAGAAACGCGAACAGCGCGAGCGACGGAATGGTCTGGATCACACCCACCGTTCCCAGGATCGCTTGCGCCGTCCTAGGCAGCTTCGCCGCCGCGACCCCGAGCGGGACGCCCGCCGCGATGCTCGCCGCGAGCGAAACGAACACGAGCAGCAGATGTTCGCCCGTGAGGCGGGCGAAGTCGGGACCGAACAGCAGGGTGAAAAAATTCCGCTGCGCGACGCCCTTCGGCCCGGCCTCCGCGTCGAGCAGCGCCGCGGCTTCGGCGAAGCTGCGCTTCTCGATCTCGGCGGCTGCGTTCATGCGGATCATGCGGCGCTCGTCGATGCGCCCTTCGAGGCCCGCGATTGCGCGCCAGGCTTCGGGAAAGCGCTTCGGCACGTCGAGACGGTACAAGACCACCGCGTCGTAGCGCGGAAAGAAACGCCTGTCGTCCTCGAGCACGCGCAGCTTGTAGCGCTCGATCTTCGCGTCGGTCGAGTAGATATCCATCACCTCGATCTTCCCCGCGGCGATCGCCTCGTAAGCGAGGCCGTGATCCAGCCCCGAGGGCGTCGCGTGCGGCAGCCGGTATGCCGCTTTCAGCCCCGGCCAGCCGTCGGCGCGGCCGATAAATTCCTGCGAGAGGCCGAGCTTCAGGCCCGGTTGCTTGGCGAGATCGGAGAGCGTCCGTATTCCGAGCGAAAGCGCACGCTCCTCGCGCATCGCGAGCGCGTAGCTGTTGCTGAAACCGAACCGCACGGCAACGCCAAGGCCCTGGGAGCCGAGAGCGGCGTGGAGATCCTCCAGGCTCGGGCTGCCATCCGCCTTGAGAATTTCCCGTGCGATCGTGCCGGTGTACTCGGGGTACAGGTCGATCGAACCCGACTTGAGCGCCGCGAAAACGATTCCGGTGTTCCCCAGCCCGGGCTTGTGCTCTACTTCATTCTTGCCTTCGACGGCACGCCGCAGCACCTCGCCGAGGATGTAGGACTCGGTAAAGCGCTTGGAGCCGATCTTGAGCGTGTCGGCCTGGACCGGCGCCGCGACGAGCAGCGCAAGCAGGGCAACGCCGGGCTTCACTGCACCTCCGCGGGCGAGACCTCGCCGAGGAACTGCAGCGCGGCGAGCCTGGCGTACAGACCCTGCTCGCGCACCAGCTCCGCATGCGTGCCGGCGGCGATCACCCGGCCCTGGTCCATGACGACGATGCGGTCGACGTTTTTCACCGTGGCGAGGCGGTGCGCGACGATAAGCGTGGTGCGGCCGCGCATGAGGTGTTCGAGGGCCCGCTGCACGTAGCTTTCGCTCTCGGCGTCCAGGGAACTTGTCGCTTCGTCCAGGAGCAAGACCGCGCGGTCGGCCAAGAGCGCCCGCGCGATCGAAAGCCGCTGGCGCTGGCCGCCGGATAGCCTCACGCCGCGCTCGCCCAGGAAAGAATTCATCCCTTCGGGGAGGCGCTCGATGAACTCGCTCGCATAGGCCGCCTCGCACGCCGCCCTGACCTCCTCGTCGCCCGCATCGGGTCGCCCGTAGCGCACGTTCTCGGCGACGCTCGCCGCGAAGATCACGGGATCCTGCGGGACGAGCGCGATCCGCCGCCGCACCGCGCGCGGATCGGCGTTCCTGACTTCCACCCCGTCGAGCGTGATCGTCCCGCTTCCCGGATCGTAATAACGCAGCAGCAGCTGGAAAACCGTGGACTTGCCCGCCCCCGAGGGGCCGACGAGCGCCACCTTCTCGCCGCGCGAGACCGAAAGCGAAAACTCCGAGAGCGCCGCTGTGTCCGGCCGCGAGGGATAGTGAAAACTGACGCGCTCGAAGCGTACTTCCCCGCGCGCGGGTTCGGGCAGGGCCTGCGGCCGCGCCGGCGCGTGAATCGCGGATTCGGTCGCGAGCAGCTCCATCAGCCGCTCGGTGGCGCCCGCGGCGCGCTGCAGGTCGCCGATCACTTCTGACACCGCGCCCACTGCGCCGGCGACGAGGACGGCGTAGAACACGAAAGCCGAGAGCTCGCCCGCGCTGATCTGCCCAGCGAGGACGTCGTGACCGCCGATCCACAGGATCACGCCGACCGCGCCGAAGGCGAGCAGCATCACCAGCGCAATAAGGAGCGCCCGCTGGCCGATGCGCCGCGTGGCGGTGGCAAAAGCCTGCTCGACGCGCGCGCCGAACTGCTCGCGGTCTTTTTCCTCGTGGCCGTAGGACTGCACCGTGCGGATCTCGTGCAGCGATTCGTCGATGTGCGTGCTCACGTCCGCGATCCGGTCCTGGCTCGCGCGCGAGAGCTTCCTCACGCGCCGCCCGAAAAGGACGATGGGCACGATCACCAGCGGCACGCCGAGCAGCACCAGCGCGGTGAGCTTGGGGCTCGTGATCACGAGCATCACCAGCGCCCCCAGCATGATCAGGGTGTTGCGCAAGGCGAACGAGGCGGAGGAGCCGATCACGATTTCCAGGAGCGAGGTGTCGTTGGTGAGCCGCGAGATCACCTCGCCCGTGCGCATGGTCTCGAAGAACCCGGGAGACTGCGCAAGCAGGTGCCCGAACACCGCGCGGCGGATGTCGGCCGAGACGCGCTCGCCGATCCAGGACACGGAATAGAAGCGCGTGTAGGTCGCGGCCGCGAGCACGCAGACGATGGCGAGCAGCGCGAACAACGCCGTGTCGAGCGAGGCCGCGTCGGCGCCGGAAAATCCCGCGTCGATGACGCGCTTCAGGCCCTGCCCCAGCACCAGCACGCAGCCCGCGGCGACCACGAGCGCAACGCCCGCGACAGCCATCCGCGCCCTGTAGGGCCACAGAAACTGCAGCACCCGCGCGAGCTGTCGTATGTCGCGGTTCGGCGGGCGCTCGGGAATGTTGTCTATTTGCCGGGCCAAGCGGGGCTCCTGTCGGCTCTGCCGCGACCCTAGCTCAATTGTCCTTCAAGCGCGACGATCCAGTGCCTGACCGGGAGCCCGGTGCCGCCCTGCAGGTGCGTGAGGCAGCCGATATTGGCGGTGGCGATCAGCTCGGGGCTGCCGGAGCCGAGCGCCGAGAGCTTGTTCCTCATCAGCCTTTCGGCAAGCTCGGGCTGGAGGATCGAATAGGTTCCGGCCGAACCGCAGCATAGATGCGCGTCCGGCACCGGGGTGAGCTCGAACCCGGCGCGCTCGAGCAGGCGCTCGGTAACGCCTTTGATGTTCTGACCGTGCTGCAGCGTGCACGGCGGATGAAAAGCGACGCGCTTCCCGGTTTTCTTCAGCAACGGCTCGATCCGGGCGAATTCGGCGTCGATCACTTCACAAGTGTCGCGGGTCAGGGCGCTGATCCTCGCGGCCTTCGCGGCGTAGCGCGCATCGTGTCGAAGGAGATGCCCATACTCTTTCACCGTGACTCCGCAGCCGCTTGCCGTCACGACGATCGCCTCCGCTCCGGCTTCGATATGCGGCCACCAGCGATCGATCAGCGCGCGCATGTCGGCCAGGCCCGCTTCCTGGTAATTCAGATGGAAGCGCAGCCCACCACAGCAGCCGGCGCCTTTGGCTTCGATAAGGGAGATGCCGATGCGGTCGAGCACCCTCGCCGCCGCGGCGTTGATGTCGGGCGAAAGCGCCGGTTGCACGCAGCCCGCGAGCGCGAGCATCTTGCGCGCGTGGCGCGGCGCCGGCCAGGCGCCCGCCGAGGGCCTCGCTGCGGGCACTTTTTCTGCGACCTGCGGAGGCAGAAGCGGCCTTGCGATCTGTCCCAGTTTCAGCAACGGCGCGAACAGGAAGCGCCGCGGCATGACTTCGGCGATGGCGCGACGCATCGCGCGCTGCCAGAGCGGGCGCGCGACGCGCTCGTCTACGAGCTTGCGCCCGATGTCGGCGAGCCGCCCATAGCTCACGCCCGAGGGGCAGGTCGTTTCGCAAGCGCGGCAAGTGAGGCAGCGGTCCAGATGCAGCTGGGTCTTCGCGGTGACGGCCACGCCCTCGAGAATCTGCTTCACGAGGTAGATGCGGCCGCGCGGCCCGTCGTTCTCGTCGCCGAGCAGCAGGTAGGTGGGGCAGGTCGCGGTGCAGAAGCCGCAGTGCACGCACTTGCGCAGGATAGCGTCGGCCTCGCGCCCTTCCGGCGTGTCGCGGATGAAATCGGCGAGTGCGGTCTGCATCAGTGAGTTTCCGTCATAGATCCGGATACATCCGCCTGCGGTTGAAGATCCCGTGCGGGTCGAACTCGCGCTTCAACTCCCGGTGGATCTTCATCAGCGCCGGCGAGAGGGGCTGGAACGTACCGGCAAACTTGTCGCCGCCGCGAAAGAGCGTGGCATGGCCACCCGCGCGCCTGGCCGCGTCGCGGATGGTGCGAGCGTCGGCCTGCGAAAAGAACCAGCGCAATGCCCCGCCCCACTCGATCATTTGTTCGCCCTGAAGCTTGAGCGGCGGCGCAGCCGAGGGAACCGAGATGCGCCACAGCGGCGCCGCATCTTCGACCGGGCTTCCGAAGAAGGGGGCGGTGTGCTCGCGGATCCCCGCCCAGAAACGCTCGCCTTGCGCTGCGTCGATGAGCTCTCCGCCGATTTCTTCGCGCGCCGCCTTTACGGCAGCGCCGGCTCCCGACAGGCGCACGCCGAGCTCGCCTCCGGTCCAGGCGCTCGCGCTGATCGGAAGCGGCTTGCCGCCCCACTTGTTGAGCGTCTCGATCGCCTTGTCCTCGGGCAATTCGAGCCTGAGCGTGGCCTCGGCGACGGGGAGCGGCAGGACCTTGAGCGAGGCTTCCAGGATCAGCCCGAGCGTGCCGAGCGATCCCGCCATCAAGCGCGAGACGTCGTAGCCGGCGACGTTTTTCATCACCTGCCCGCCGAAGGTCAGAGTCTCGCCGCGGCCGTCGATGATTTTCACGCCGAGGACGAAATCGCGAAGCGCGCCCGCCGCCTGGCGGCGCGGCCCGGAAAGCCCCGCCGCCACCATGCCGCCCACAGTCGCAAATGAGGTCGTCTCGCCTGAACCAAACTGAGCGAAATGCGGGGGCTCGAATGCGAGCATCTGTTTCTTCTCGCTCATCGCCGCTTCGATTTCGGCGAGCCGCGTGCCGCAACGCGCGGTGACGACGAGCTCCGAGGGCTCGTAGGCGACGATGCCGGCGTAGCCGCGAGTGTCGAGCACCTCGCCTTCGAGCGCCTGGCCGTAGAAGTCCTTGGTGCCGCCGCCGCGCAGGCGCAGCGGCGTCCTGCTCGCTGCGGCCCCGCGGATCGATTCGGCGAAGCCCTCGGCGTGCAAATGCGGATCCTTCGTTTCGATCAGGATGACACTGCCGCCTAGAACCGCGGCAGCTCCGGATGAGGCAAGCGGCCGCCCTTCACGTGCATCCTGCCGAACTCGGCGCAGCGGTGCAGCGTGGGGATGTTCTTGCCCGGATTGAGCAGGCCCTCCGGGTCGAAGGCGCGCTTCACCCCGTGAAAGGCGGTGATTTCCTGCGGGCGGAACTGCACGCACATCTGGTTGATCTTCTCGATCCCGACGCCGTGCTCGCCGGTGATCGTGCCGCCCACCTCGATGCATTTCTCCAGCACCTCGCCGGCGAACTGCTCGGTGCGATGCAGCTGGTCCGCGTCGTTGGCATCGAACAGGATCAGGGGATGCAGATTGCCGTCGCCCGCATGAAACACGTTGGGACAGCGCAGCCCGTACTTTTTCTCCAACTGTCCGATGAACAGGAGCACTTCGCCGAGCTTGCGGCGCGGGATGGTGCCGTCCATGCAGTAGTAATCGGGTGAAATGCGGCCCACCGCGGGGAATGCGGCCTTGCGGCCGGCCCAGAACTTCTGGCGCTCGGCCTCGGAAGCCGATATGCGGATGGCGCTCGCTCCGGAGCGCCGCAGCACTTCGCTCATGCTGGCGATGTCCTCCTCGACCTCCTCGGGCGTGCCGTCAGCCTCGCACAGCAGCAGCGCCGCGGCGTCGAGATCGTAGCCGGCGTGCACGAAGTCTTCCACCGCCCGGGCCGCCGGCCGGTCCATCATCTCCAGCCCTGCCGGAATGATTCCCGCGGCGATGATGTCGGCGACGGCGTTGCCGGCCTTCTCCAGGTCGTCGAAGGAAGCGAGGATCACGCGCGCCGCCTCGGGCTCGGGCAGCAGCTTCACCGTCACCTCGGTGATGACCGCGAGCATGCCTTCGCTGCCGACGAGGAGCGCGAGCAGGTCGTAGCCGGGCGAATCGAGCGCTTCGCCGCCGAACTCCACGATCCCGCCCTCTATCGTGACCGCGCGTGCGCGCAGCACGTTGTGCACGGTCAGACCGTATTTCAGGCAGTGCACGCCGCCGGAGTTCTCGGCGACGTTACCGCCGATCGAGCAGGCGATCTGGGAGGAAGGATCGGGCGCGTAGAAAAGGCCGTAGGGCGCGGCCGCCTGCGAGACAGCGAGATTGGTCACGCCGGGCTGCACCCGCGCGGTCCTGGCGAGCGGATCGACGGCGAGGATGCGCCGCATCTTGGCGAGCGACAGCAGCACGCCATCCCCCATCGGGAGCGCGCCGCCCGAGAGACCCGTTCCCGCGCCGCGCGCGACGACCGGCACTTTCAACTCGTTGCAGGTGCGCAGCACCTCCCGCACCTCCTCCTCGTTCGAAGGAAGCGCGACCACCATCGGCAGCTGCCGGTAGGCCGAAAGGCCGTCGCACTCGTATGAGCGCGTATCCTCCTCGGCGTACAGCACGGCGCCCGAGGGAAGTCGTTGGCGCAGGCGCGCCACGACCTCCGCCTGGCGGATGAAGTTGATTCCCGTCGCGGAGACGTTCATGGCTTTGGCGTCCGGCGTTATTGGTGCAGCTTACAAGTATTTCTTCACCCACGCCAAACCGTCCTCGGTCCTGCCGGCGGGCACGTATTCCGCGCCGATCCAGCCCCGATAGCCGAGACGGTCGATCAGATCGAAAAGACGGGGGAAATCGATTTCTCCGGTTCCGGGCTCGTGCCGGCCAGGAACGTCCGCGATCTGCATGTGCCCGATCCGGTGCAGATTCGCCGAGAGGGTCTCGGCGAGATCGTCTCCCATGATGCGCATGTGATACAGGTCGTATTGAAGTTTCAGATTCGCTGCATCGGTCTCATCCATGAGCGCGAGCGCCTGCGCCGTGCTGCAAAGATGGAACCCGGGAACGTCGCGCGTGTTGATCGACTCGACGAGCAGCGTCATGCCGTGGCGGGCGAGCTCGCCCGCGGCGTAGCGGAGATTCGAGACGAAGGTCTCGCGCAGTCTCGCGCCGGCGAGCTGCGGCGGCACGACGCCCGCAAGGCAGTTCAACCGTCTGCAGCCGAGCGCTTCGGCGTATTCGATCGCCCGCGCGACGCCCATGCGAAACTCGGCGACGCGGGCAGGCAGGCAGGCGATGCCCCGGTCGCCTTTCTCCGGTTCACCCGCCGGAATGTTGATGAGCACGACTTCGACGCCGGCTCGCCGCGCGCTCCGCGCGAGCCGGCTCTCTTCCCAAGCGTAGGGAAACTGGATCTCGACCGCGCGAAAACCCGCCCGGGCCGCCGCCTCGAAGCGCTCGGGAAGCCCGACCTCCTTCCACAGCATGCTGATGTTGGCGCTGAAGCGGGGCATCCGTAAGGGCCGCGCGGAAGCCGCCTCGCCCGCCATTCCTCAAGCCGCAACCGGCTCCCCCGCCCGTTTCACCGGCCGCTCGTCGATGGGCAGATTGACGACCGTCGAGATCACCGACAAGGCTATCGCGATGAGCCACACGAGCTGGTACGAGCCGGTGTGGTCGAAGAGGTAACCGCCGAGCCAGCCTCCGAAGAAGCTGCCGAGCTGGTGAAAGAAGAACACGAAGCCGGACAGCATGGCGAGATGCTTGACCCCGAAGATGCCCGCCACGACGCCGTTGGTGAGCGGCACCGTGCCGAGCCAGGTGAAGCCAAATATTGCCGCGAACAAGTAGACGCTCATCGGCGTGAGCGGAAACGTGATCAACACGACGATCGCGGCCCCGCGCACGGCATACAGCCCCGAGAGCAGATAGGTCTTCGAGAACCGGCCGCCGAGGTGCCCCGCGAGGTAGGAGCCGAAAATGTTGAAGAGGCCGATCAGCGCGAGCGCCACTGTGCCGTCGCGCACGGTCAACCCTTGATCCAGCAGGAACGCGGGAAAGTGGGTGCCGATGAAGACGATCTGGAAGCCGCAGGTGAAATAGCCGACTCCGAGCAGCCAAAAGCCCTTGTGGCGGAAGGCCTCGGCGAGCGCTTCCTTCAGCGACACGCCCGCGCCGGCAGCGTGCGTGCCGTGGTAGCCCTTGTCCGAGACGCCGTACGACGCCGGCACCATCACGGCCGCGAGCACCGAAAACGCGATGAGCGCCCAGTACCAGTCGAGCGTGGAGATCAGGACGAGCGCGAGCGGCAGCATCGCAAATTGCCCGAAGGAGCCCGCCGAGCTGCCGATCCCGAGCACGATGCTGCGACGCTCCGGCGAATACGCGCGCCCCAGCGCCCCGAACACGATGTTGAAGGTGGTGCAGCTCATGCCGAGGCCGATCAGGACGCCGAGCGCGAGCGTCAGCCCGAGGGCGGTGGTCGAGTTCGCCATGCCCACGAGCCCGAGCGCGTAGAGCAGTCCTCCTACGAAGAGCACGCGCCCGGCGCCGAAGCGGTCGGCGAGCATGCCGGTGAAGGGCTGCGTCAGACCCCACATCAGGTTCTGCAGCGCGACCGCGAGGCCGAACACCTCGCGCCCCCAGCCGTTGTCCATGCTCATCGGCTGGAGGAACAGCCCGAAGCTGTGGCGTATGCCGAGCGCGAGCGTGAGGATCAGACTCGCGCAGACGAGCATGACGGTCGGGCTGGGCGTGCGGAGGGGGAGCATGTCGGATCCAACGCTGAAGAAAAGCGTCAGAGAATACCACGCAGAAAGCGCTGAACCGCCGTTTGGTACCATAGCGGACCACCCCGCCGGCTGCGCCGGCACCCCTCCTCAAGATGAGGAGGGGAAACTACTCTGTCACCCGATGCTCGAAAAGGTTCTCCCGTTCCTGAAGTGGTGGCCGCTAGTCGGTCGTTCGACCTTGAAAGCCGACGCGCTCGCCGGTCTCATCGGCGCCGTTGTCGTGCTGCCGCAAGGCATCGCTTTCGCCGCGCTCGCCGGGCTGCCGCCCGAGTACGGCCTGTACTGCGCCATGGTGCCGGCTATCGTCGCGGCGCTGTTCGGCTCCTCGTTGCACACCACCACCGGTCCGACCAATCCGGTTTCGCTCATGGTGTTCGCGTCGCTCGCGCCTCTGGCGACGCCAATGACCCCGCACTACATCGAGCTCGCGCTCACGCTCGCGCTCATGTCGGGAGTCATCATGGTCGCTATGGGGCTCCTCGGACTGGGAGCGCTCGTGAACTTCATGTCGAGCACCGTGGTGATCGGTTTCACCGCGGCGCTCGGCGTGCTGATCTTCGCCAGCCAGCTCCCCAATTTTCTCGGCATCGAGATCGGGCCCACATCGAGCTTCACGGGCATGGTGGCGGGAGCTTTCTCGCGCCTCGCCGATACCCAGCCGTGGGTCGCGCTGGTGGCCGCGGCGACCCTGGCAATCGGCGCGCTCTCGCCCCGCTTTGTGCCGAAAATCCCGCCCATGCTCGTCGCAATGCTGCTCGGAGGAGCGATCGCCTATTTCCTCAATCAGGCGCTCGGAACAGAGCGCACGGGTTTGCGCACGCTGGGGCCTCTGCCCGGCGCGCTGCCGCCGCTCTCCCTGCCCGATCTTTCCGCCGGCACGCTGCAGAGCCTGCTCGGCGCCGCCACGGCAGTCGCGCTGGTGTCGCTGACCCAGGCGACCTCGATCGCCCACGCCATCGCGCTCAAGTCCGGACAGCGTCTCGACAACAACCAGGAGTTCATCGGACAAGGTCTTGCCAACGTCTCTGCGGCTTTCTTCTCGGGCTTTCCGGCCAGTGCCTCGACCAACCGCTGCGCCATCAACTACGAAGCAGGGGCGCGCACGCCGATGTCCGCGATATTCGCGGCGGGTTTGCTGGTACTGCTCCTTGTTGCGGTCGCGCCGCTCGCCGCCTACCTGCCGATCGCAGTCGTAGCGGGGATCCTGTTCCTCGTCGCCTGGAACCTGATCGACTTTCCCAGAATCCGCAGGATTCTTTCCGCGGGCCGGGGCGAGAGCACCGTGCTCACGGTCACCTTGTTCGCAACACTCCTGCTCGACCTCGAGTTCGCCATCCTCGTCGGCGTGGTGATGTCGCTCGTGCTGTACCTCAACCGCACTTCACGCCCGATCATGAGAAGCCTGGTCCCCGATCCGCGCCACAGCCAGCGCAAGATGACCCAGGTCGAAGACAGCCTGCTCGAATGCCCGCAGCTCAAGATCCTGCGTATCGAGGGTTCGATCTATTTCGGGGCAGTGAACCACGTCGAGAGCCGCTTCGACGCGCTCCGCGATCACAGCCCCGGCCAGAAGCACCTGCTGCTCATGTCGAAGAGCATCAACTTCGTCGACCTCGCCGGAGCCGACGCGCTGGCCGCCGAGGCCCGACGGCGCCGCGACGCGGGCGGCGGACTCTATTTCTACAGCCTGAGGAAGCCGGTCGAGGAACTCTTCGAGCGCAGCGGCTGCATTGCGGAGATCGGCCGCAAGAATATCTTCAGCGGGAAACGCGAGGCGATTGGCGGGGTCTTTACGCGCCTCGACCGCTCGATCTGCGCGACCTGCCGCGCGCGGATTTTCGACGAATGCGCGAGCGTTCCCGAACCGGAGGGCGTCTGACCGTGCTGCGCCGGGCGTTGATCGTCCTGGTGGTGCTCGTCGCCGCCTGCAGCGGTGGACCGAAACTCCCGCGCCTCGCCCCCGACGCGGTGGTGCTTGCCTTCGGAGACAGTCTGACCTTCGGCACGGGGGCCAATCCGCACGAGAGCTATCCTGCGCGCCTGGAGGCCCTGATCGGCCGCAAGGTCGTCGCCTCGGGCGTACCCGGAGAAGCAAGCGCAGAGGGACTCGCGCGCCTCTCCTCGGCTCTGGAGGAAACCAGGCCGCAACTCCTCATTCTCTGCCACGGCGGCAACGATCTCCTGAGAAAGCTCGACGACGGGCAGGCGGCGAACAATCTCCGCGCCATGGTGCGCCTCGCCAAGGCCCGGGGCGCCCAGGTCGTGCTGATCGGCGTACCGAAACCCGGCTTGCTGCCGTCTGCCGCGGGCTTCTACGAGGACATCGCCAGGGAATTCAAGCTGCCGTACGAGAGCGCCGCGCTCAGGAAAATCCTGACCGACAACTCTCTGAAGTCCGATCTCGTGCACCCGAACTCGGCGGGCTACGCGCGGCTTGCCGAAGCCGTCGCGGCGCTATTGAAGAAGGCCGGCGCAGTATGAGGTCGTAATCCGCCGTAAAACCCCGCCGGAGTCGCAAAAAGAGACTTTTTTCACTGTAGGGCTTTTCCCGACTTTCCCTTTGAAGCGCGCAGGACTATGCTGACGGCATAGTCAATCGGGACAACACCATGGTCGATCGCCACCTCTGGATCGAAGTCGCCGAGTATCTCGCGGTCGCGATCGGCGTCGTTCTTCTGGCGTTGTTGGTCGCCGACGAGCTTGGCGCCCCGTTGTGGGGCAAGCTCACCAGCATCCACCTGCGCTGAAGCACCCGAGGGCCACGCCCTCGGGCAGCGGACTATCTCGCCCCGAGCAATCGCGACGCCCGGCCGACATCCTTCGGCTTGACCCAGAAGATCGCGCCGAAGCGGCGTTTGCCGGCGGTTACCGCGTCCATCGCAACCAGATTGATTTTCGCCTTGGCCAGCGTGTCGAGAACGCGCACGAGCGCGCCGACCCGGTCCTCGCCCTGCACCAGGAACGCGGTTTTCCGCTTGCCCGGATTCACGCCCATCCTTCTTGCTCCGCGCGCGAACTCGCCCGGGTTTGCGGGAACAAAGTCCACCTGCGCCTTGCTGCCGTTCGGGAAGCCGGTAAACGCAAGCAGATTCTGTTTTCCCTTGGCGATCGCCTTCAGCATTTCCACGCCCATGCCCGGGCGGTTCGGCACCTGCATCGAAAAATAAACGATTTTGCGAATCATGGTTTCTCCTTTGGCGCTACGGGTAAAGCCCCTTCATCCGATCCGGCACCCGTACCTGATCATGGTTCCGGGCCGAGCCGATACTTTCCCACAAAGCGGCGATCGATGCGGTCCTTCCAGCGCCATACCCAGGCGCCTCCCAGCGCGAGCGACCCCCAGGAGGCTACCGCGTAGCGGTCGCCGCAACTGATGAGCGCGAGCGCCCGCGCCGGCGATCGGAACGGTTTCGGGGTCGCTCCGGCAAGCGCGAGGCGCAGGTTGCGCGCAAGAGCCGGCCCCTGCCTCACCGCGATCACACCGGACTTGGGCCTCGCCCCGCCGACGATGGTTGCAACATCGCCCGCGGCGAAAATCTCGGGGTGCGAGGCGGATTGCAGCGCCTCGTTCACCGCGACAAAGCCGAGCGCATCGGTGTGCAGACCGCCGGCCGCAATCCAGGCAGGGGCACTCGGACCGGTCGCCCATACCGTTGCCTGCGCCTGAAATCGCTCGCCGCCATCGAGCTCGAGCTCGCCTGCAGCCGCCACAAAGACCTTTCGGCCGGTGTGCACGCCGATGCTGCGGGCAACGAGGATGCGCGCGATCCTGCGGCGCACGCTTTCGCTGTGGCCGGCGAGGATGTGCGTGCCGTCGAACAGGGTAAATTCCACGGCGGCGCCCGCGAGCCCGTGCTGCATGGCGAGCAGCACCTCTATTCCGGCCGCGCCGCCGCCGATCACCGCGATGCGCCGGACCTCGCCGCGCCTCGCCGCCTCTCGCAGGCGCTCCCAGCCTGCCAGGAAGAGCTCGATCGGGCGGAGGCGAAGCGCGCGCTCCGATACGCCTGGCGCCTCGCCGGCGGCCGACCCGATGTCGAGTGAAAGCAGATCGTAAGCAAGGCGCTCGCCTCGCAGCGTTATCACCTCGCGCCGACCGGGATCGATGCCAAGCGCGGAATCCGCGAGAAAGCGCCCGCCCGCCCGAGCGGCCAACGCCCCGAGATCGACACGGCAATCCTCAAGCCGGTAGTGCCCGGCGATGAGTCCGGGAATCATCCCCGAGTAAAGCGCATGGCGGTTCGGGCTCAACAGCGTGAGGCGAACGCCTTCGATCGGCGCATCGCCAAAGCTCTTGAGCACCGCGAGATGGCTGTGCCCGCCGCCGACGAGGAGAACGCGTTTCACCTAGGGCGCCTGCATTTCCTCCGGCAGGCGCTCCAGATCCTCCGGACGATCGACGTCCCACAAGGCGGGCAGCTCGAGACAGCGCCAGCGGAGCGCCGCGAGACGCCTTCGCGTCTCCGCGAGAACCTCCGGCTCCCCCCACGGTATGTCGCGAAACAGCTCGGGATCGCAGCGCGCAAGGCCGATCAGCACATAGCCGCCGTCCTCCGCCGGCCCGACGACGGCGTCGTGAGCGCGGCCCAATGCGCGCTCCGCGTCCCGAAGGTATTGCGCCGACAGCGCCGGAATGTCGCTGCCGACGAGGATGGCGCGCTCGGCTCGTTCCAGCACTTTCTCGAAAGCGTATCGCATGCGCGCGCCGAGGTCGCCTTCGCACTGGGAATGCAGGCTCGCTCCGAATTGGCGCTCGCATTCGGCGAAAAAAGCGTGGCGCGTATCCGGGGCGCACCAAAGCTCGACCGGGCCGAGGCCTGCGTCCCGGGCCACACGCAGGCTGTGCATCACGAGTCGGCGGTGCAGCGCGGCTGCGCCTGCTTCGCCGAGCGCGGGGATGAGCCGGGTTTTGACTTTGCCCGGCTCGGGCGCCTTGGCAAAAACGACGATACGGCAGCTAGCTGCGGTCGAGGTCATAAAGGCGGGCAAGCCGCGCCGGCGCGGCGCCGAAGAAAAACTGCAGCCGCAACCACGCCATGAGGAGCACGGTGCGCAGCACGCCGCGCCGGTCCCAGCGGCGGCCCGAGGTCACGACTCTGTCGGCGAGACAAAGCGGCCGGGAGACGCGCTTGAGCGAGCGCGAAAGCGCGACGTCCTCCATCAGCTCGAGCGGCGAGAATCCGCCGGCGCGCTCGAAGGCATCGCGTCGGACGAACATCGCCTGATCGCCGGTCGCGATGCCGGTCGCACGCGAGCGCAGGTTCATGAAAAACGCGACCGCGGGAAGCGCGCGGCTCTCGCCCTCGATGCGCACGTCGAATCGCCCCCATGCCCTGTGGCTCGCGGCGAGCCCCTGAAGGATGCGCGCGTCGGCGTTTTCCGGCAGGCGCGTGTCGGCGTGAAGAAAGAGCAGAATCTCACCGCGCGCGAGCGCGGCTCCGGCGTTCATCTGGCTCGCGCGTCCGCGCGGAGCCGAAACGAAGCGGTCGGCGGCCCTTCGCGCGAGCGCCGGCGTGCCGTCGCTCGATGCCCCGTCGACGACGATCACCTCGTGGCCGCGCGCGCGCAGCGGCGCGAGCGCGGCAAGCGCTGGAGCGATGCCGTGCGCCTCGTTCAGCGTCGGCACCACGATCGAGATTCGCTGCGTGTGCTCGGCCCGGCTAGCGCTTGATGTCGTTGAGTGTCCAGTCATATTCGAGATGGCGGACTCCGGCTTTGCGTTCTGCAATCTGGCGCTGTTGCGCAGATTCGTCGGCGAGCAATCCCGAGTAGCGGCCGAGGTATTCGGAAAGCGACTCGATCGGCCGGACGTTCGCGCCGATTCCTCGGTAGCCGCTCGACCAGTCGATTTTGTACCAGTCGAATATTTTCGAAACCTCCAGCGCGCCTTTGGCGGCATCGTAGCGGTTGCGCGAGCGGTCGGACAGAAAGCGCCGCGCCTGGTCTTCGAGCTGCGCGTCGAGTCGCTCCGCGGCATAGGCTTCCTCGCGCAGCATCGGGCAGCCTACAGAAGCGCAATTGACCGCGAAATGCACCCGCGGCTCGTCGTAGACGCCGGGCTGCCGCAGCAGCTCGTGCTCGATTCGGTCCAGACTGGCAGGCCGACCGAGGAGCGTGAAGAACCTGTCCTTGAACGGATTGCCGAACAGCTTCCCGAAGTCCCAGACCGACCTGATGCTGGGATACCGGGTCAGCACTTTCTCGACCATGAACGCGTTGTATGCGTTGATCAGGAAAGCCATCTGCTCGGCCTTGGTCCAGGCCCCGAACTTCTCCTCGCCGACCCTGGACAGCGACTCGAGATAGGCCTTGAGCCGGACGCGGTCTCCGGCCATCCCTGCGTAGTCGACCTGCGAGGCCTTCCCGCCCGAGATCACGAGTACGTGCTTTTTCAGCAGCGCGTCCCAGTCGTCGTGCATGTGCCCGAAAGGGGGCGTGGCCGCATGCGCGACGACTGGGAGCGCCAGCACCGCGACGAGAAATCCTGTCAGTCGTTTCACGGCCGCCTCTATTCAACGCACCGGTTCGAAGAAACGCGTTCCGCGCAGCGAGAGGCCGAACCGGTGGCAGATCAGGATCAACAGTATGCGCGCGAAGCTGCGGGCGATGCCATGCGCGAGAAATCTGCGCGCGCTCGTCACCACGGTAGCCTCGAGCATTACCGGCACAGTCAGCGCGCGCAGGCGCTCCGAGAGAAGGACGTCCTCGAGCTTCCCGACCTCGGGAAACCCGCCAACGATCTGGAATAGGTCGCGCCGCACGAACATCGCCTGGTCGCCGTACATGATGCGCGTGCGCCGGCAACGCCAGTTGTGAATGCGAGAAATCGCACGCAGGAGCGGATGCGCGACGTCGAACGCCTGCCGGAAGCACCCGGCACGCACCCGAGCGGGCAGCGTCGTGATCTGCGCGAGCGCCCGGTCCGGCAGGCGGGTATCGGCGTGCAGGAAGAGCAGCCACTCGCCGCGAGCGGCGCGCGCCCCGGCGTTCATCTGCAGCGCCCGGCCGCGCCGCCCGCGCAGCAGTCGCACCGCCGATGCCCGTCGGGCGATCGGGTGGGTGCCATCGGTGCTGCCCCCGTCGGAAACGATGACTTCGAATTCGCCCTCCTGCGCGAGCAGCGCGGCTAGGGTCGCCGGCAGAGCCTGTTCCTCGTTCAGCGTCGGAACGATCACCGAGATCAAGACGCCCCCGCGATCCAGGCGCGCACGCGCGCCTCGACACCTTGCGAGGGCGGAGCGACGTCGAGCACCTCGCAAACCCCCGCACTCACGGCGTCGCCGAGACCGACGTACTCGGCAAGCGCCGCCTCGCTCAACTCTGCTTCGAGTTCGGCCAGCCAGCGTGCCCCCAGGGCGACGTGGCCGCGCTCCTGCGCGAGCACCCTGCGATGTGCAGGCGCTAGAAACGGCGCGCCGTGCCGGTTTGGATCGAGCCGTTCGAGGACCGTCTCGCCCAGGTGTTCGACAACGCCTTGCAGACCGAGGAGCGAACCGGCGAGGTCGCCGGACGCGAGCGAGCCTTCGATGCGGTACTCCAGGGTGCGCAGCGCCACGAGCGCCGGGCTCGTGGCGCCCGGCGCCGGCAGCGCGCGGCCCAGAAGCTCGGCGAGCGCCGCATGCTCGGCTTCCTGCGCCGACTGGAGGCCGAGGGCCCGCGACATTCTCGGGCATCGCGTGAGCCGCGCCTGCGCGGCAGAAACGCGCGCGGCAAGCCGCTCGCCTTCGAGGAGAATCGCGACGATGCGCGAGAGGCGGCGGGAACGATCGGGCGCAATCAGCAAGTCAGCCCCCTAGCCCCGCATCCACGCATGGAACTTCTCCATCCACCGCAGCAGTCCCTGCGGGGCGTGCGCCTTTTTCCAGTTTCCCGCGGCGTATTTGTTGGCTTCGGCGAGCGTGGGGTAGATATGGATGGTGCCGAGGATCTTGTTCAGTCCGATTCCGTGTTTCATCGCCATGATGAACTCGACGATGAGCTCGGCCGCGTGTTCCCCGACGATCGTCGCTCCGAGGATCCGGTCTCTGCCGGGCACGGTCAGCACCTTGACCATTCCCTGCGTTTGCCCCTCGGCGATCGCGCGATCGAGGTCTTCGAGACCGTAGGTCGTGACGTCGTAGGCGATGTTCTTTTCCTTCGCCTCGGTCTCGTTCATTCCCACCCGGGCGACCTCGGGTTCGGTGAAGGTCGCCCAGGGAATGACCGAATAGTCGGCCCGGAATTTCTTCAGGCCGCCGAAAAGCGCGTTCACCGCCGCGTACCAGGCCTGATGCGAAGCGGTATGGGTGAACTGATACGGCCCTGCGACGTCGCCGCAGGCGTAGATGTTGGGATAGAGGGTTTGAAGATACTCGTTCGTTTCGACCGTGCGCGCCCGGGTGAGGCCGATGCCCAGCTCTTCCAGCCCGTAGCCCGCGGTATTCGCGACGCGGCCGACGGCGCACAGCAGCTCGTCGAACGGGATGCGGACCTCCTGGCCACCGTGCTCGCACACGAGCAGCTTCTCGCCGCCCTCCCGGAGGATGCGAATGGCCTTGTGGTCCACGCGCACATCGATGCGCTCGTCGCGGAACTGCCGCGTGAGCAGGTCGGATACTTCCGGGTCCTCGCGAATGAGGATCCGCGGAAGCATCTCGATCTGGGTCACCCGGGAACCGAACCTCGCGAAACACTGCGCCAGCTCGCAGCCGATCGGCCCTCCTCCAAGGACGACCAGGCGCGCGGGCAGAGCTCTCAGGTCCCAAACCGTATCGGAAGTGAGACACCCGACCTCGGAGAGCCCGGGGATGGTCGGCACGAAGGGCCGGGCGCCCGCGGCGATGACGATGGAGCGCGTGGTCATGGTGCGCACACCGGTCTCGGTTCTTACCTCCACCGCCCAGGGGGAGCGGATCTTCGCTTCCCCTCGGATACACTCGACGCCGAGACTGGTGTAACGCTCGACCGAATCGTGGGGCTCGACGGTCCTGATCACGCGTTGCACGCGCTCCATGACGTCGGCGAAGTCGAAATCGACTTCGATCGACTTTAGGCCGTACTCGCCGGCCCGATTGGCCTGAGCGATCACCTTGGCCGACTTGATCAGGGCCTTGGAGGGAACGCAGCCGGTGTTCAGGCAGTCTCCGCCCATCCGGTGTTTCTCTATGAGGGTCACCTTTGCCTTGACCGCGGCCGCGATGTAGGAGGCGACGAGGCCGGCGGACCCCGCGCCGATGACGACGAGATTGCGGTCGAATTTCGACGGCTTTGTCCATTTGGCGAGCTGCCGTCGCTTCTTGAATGCTTCGACGGCGCGCTTTGCGATGAAGGGGAAGAGTCCGAGCAACACGAAAGAGCCGATCAGGGCAGGCGAGAGCAGTCCGCGGATCGATTCAAGCGTGGCGAGTTGTGTCCCCGCGTTGACATAAACCAGGGTGGCAGGGAGCATGCCGAGCTGGCTCACCCAGTAGAAGGTCGGTATTCTTATGCGCGTCAATCCCATCAGGAGGTTGACCACGACGAACGGAAACGCCGGCACGAGCCTCAGCGCAAACAGATAGGACGCGCCCTCCTTCTCCAGGCCCGCGTCGATCGCCCGCAGCCTGTCGCCGAACCGGCTGTGCACCGCTTCGCGGAACAGGAACCTCGAGGAGAGAAATGCCAGCGTCGCGCCTATGCTCGAGGCGAACGAGACGATCAGCGTGCCCCACAGAAGCCCGAATATCGCGCCGACGGCGAGCGACATGATCGCGGCCCCGGGGAGCGACAAGGCTGCGACCGCGACGTAGATCAGGAAGAACACACCGCCGGCGACGATCGGATTCGCGCGCCGGAATTCTTCGAGCGCTGCCTGCCTCGACTTGAAATACTCGATCTGGAGATATTGTCCGAGATCCAGGGCGAAGAAGGCCGCGATCAGACCCAGAATGAGTGCCACGAGCAGGAACCGGCGGTATGACATGGGATCCGGGCTCAGGCCGCGCGCGTGAGCGCGCCGGCGTTCGCGCTCAGCCGCAGAGCCTGCTCCAATTCGTACGCGGGACCTGAAGCGATGCGCTTGCGGTAGGAAAGCGACGCGGGCGAATTACCCGGCCAGACGCTGTCGAACCGGGCGAGCCACGCGTCGTGGTCGTAGCGCACCGGGACGGCTTCGACGACGACCGCGCCGAGGCGCGTCCCGTAAAGGGCCTCCCCGGAAGGCTCGAGAGCGATGCGCGTTGCGAGGCCGAAATGAGTATCGCGGAAATTCGGCATCCCCGCGGCGCCGTTGTTGACCACAAGCGCCGTTCCGCGCGGCGTGACGAACTCCTGCATCACCGGCAGACAGGTATGCGTGCAGGCGAACAGGTCGATGTCCGCTGCCGCGAGCAGCGCTCGAGCGCGTTCGGGACGTTCGCGCAGCGCTTCCTGCGAGAATCGCCAGCCCGCCAGCGATTCGGCGTCGCCGTGGGCGATCCCGACTCGCAAACCCCCGATCTCCGCAACCAGGTGCATGGGGAGAGCTCCCAATCGCGCGCGCAAATCCGGAAAACCGCGCGCCGTCACGCGCAGGCGTTCGAGGATCCGGTTCGATCTGTCCACCTCGGCATCGCCTACCCACTCGGGGTAAGCGCACCCGCAGCCCGAGCCCCCCTCCTCACCGGCGATCTCGGTCTCGACGTTGCCGCGCAGCGCAGCGTGGCGCAGGACAGACTCGTTGAGCGCCGAAAATCCATCGGCGTCCACGTTGAACCAGTTGAAGTCGCCGTTGAAGACGAGCGTCGCGTTTTCCCGCCGCGCGAGAGAAAGCACCGTCTCAAGCGCGAATCGATTGCCGTAAAGTCCCCCGACGATGAAGAGCGACCTCGTCCTCAGATCCGCGGGCCGGGCGAAGACTGCCGGGGAATAGCCGTAGTGGGGCGGGCAGGATCGGCCCGGTATTGCCCGACGCCTAGGCATCGAGCGCGCCGCCGCAGCTCGAGCCCTGCCCCGCGGTGCAACCGAAGCAGTGGTCCTTCACCACGATCGGATTTCCGGCGAGATCGCGCCCCATGAGATCGGCAAGCCTGACCCTGGGCCGGCCCGCTGCCCTGAGGGGAAGACCCAGCATCTGGTTGAAATCGCAGTCGTAGACGTAGCCCTGCCAGTCGACCGAAATGAGGTTTCTGCACATGACCGAGGCGAGATTCTCTTCGCGAAACGATTCCTTCAGGAGCTTCATGTAGGCGTTGAACCGGCCTTTGGAAATGAGCGTCGAGCCGAATCGGGCAATCGGCATGTTGGTAAGTACGTAGAGCTTGTTGAAGCGGATTCCGAAGCGCTCGCCGAGCACCCGCTTGTAATCCGCCTCGAGCTTCCCCTGCTCGGGCGGCAGCGACGCCCCTTGCGGGTTATACACGAGGTTGAGAGTGAGGTCCGACCCCTCCCGTCCGTAGCCAAGCGAGTTGAGGTGCTTCAAGGCCCGCATGCTCGTCTCGTAGACGCCCTTGCCGCGCTGCCGGTCGACCAGCTCCTCGGTATAGCACGGCAGCGAAGCCGTGATCTCGACGCGTTCCCGCGCGAGAAACTCCGCGAGGTCTTCCTGACCCGGTTCTTCGAGCACCGTCAGGTTGCAGCGGTCGATGACGTGCGTGCCGAGCGCGCGGGCGCGCACCACCAGCTCGCGGAAATGCGGATTCAGCTCCGGCGCGCCGCCGGTGATGTCGAGCGTGCCGACGCTCGAGGCATCGAGGTAACGGAGCACGGTGCTCACCGTTTCGCGATCCATCTGCTCGGTGCGCGTGGGGCCGGCGTTGACATGGCAATGCACGCAGCTCTGGTTGCACTTGTAACCGAGGTTGACCTGGAGCGTCTCCAGGCGTTCTCTGCGTATCGCGGGGAAATCCGAAACCTGGAGAAGGGGGAGCGTTGCGTGCATCGAGCTATTTTCCTCTTGGATTCGGGCGTGCCTTCCGGCCCTGTTGCATCGTCATCATGCCGTCAGACCGTTTCAGCCGCGAAAGGTTTGACGCGGATCTTCGTCTTCAGGTCGGTGCGGCAGAACGCGTGCAGGAAGCAGGTCTGCTCGGACATGTCGAGAATGTCGCGCGCGAATTCCTCCTCCTCGTTCGCATCCAGATACAAATGGGTTTCAACCGGATCGGCGGCGCCGGGCCTGCCGGTGCCGCCCGAGGCGCCGCCGAGGGAACAATGCGTGTCCTGCACGACGCGGTATCCGCGCAAGTCCTTCTTCAGGACCTTGGCGTAGCGCCCCGCCTGCGTCATGAAGCAGAATGCGATGCCCGCGGAAACGTAGCTGTTGGCGTCGGGCGCGCGCCCCTGGCCACCGTTTGCTGGCGCCTCCTCGCTCAAGAAATGAAAGATCGAACCCAGCGGGCTGTAGAGCAGCTGCCGGATCTCCTTGATTCCGTCCTCGCGCAGCGTGCACACGCCGCGGACGTGCAGCTTGCGGCTCTGGTGCTCCGTAAGGCTCGATCCCTTGCCGCCGGTCGCTTCCTCGGTCCGGGGCGTCATGCCTTTGCGCGCGATCAATCCCGACCAGTCCCCAGCCGCCGGCCGCGCCATCTCGAAGCGATCGCGCGGATCGGGCCCGGCCGGCCCGCCGGTGGGCCGCACGCGCCTGGGCGCGACTGGCCCGCCGTTGTGCGTCAGCGTGAAGAGGCTCGCGTGCACGCCGCGCATCAGGCCGTTGAGCGGCGACGCGGCGACGGCATTGTGCAGCAGATCGTTGAGGGCGGCTTCGTCCGCGCTGCAATCGATTTCAACGCCGAGCTCCACCGGCAGCGCGCCGCCGGTCATGGTGCCGCGCGCGAGCGAGCCCTCCATCGTGTAGCGGTTGTCCTGGGTGAGGCGGATATTGCGGACGGCGATGCTGCGCGCCTTCGCCAGCGCGAGGATCTCGTTCATGGTGGAGGAGACCATGCCCACCGTGAAGAGCGAGAGCGGACAGGGCGCTGCATCGGCGCCGTTGAGGTAGGCTCCTTCGTCGCTCGCCAATCGCCAGACCCTGCCGGTGCGGCTGGAGGCGACCAGCGCTTCCTTTTGGAACTCCGAACCGGACAGTGCGCGCACCCAGGTACGCAGCGAATCGCCCTTCCTGTCCCGCGGCGGCACCAACTCCAGCTCGTTCGCGTTCGCGACGCTGAAGAAAAGCGGCTTGGCGGAGCTTTCTAGCGGGCTCATCGAGGTTCTCCTGGGCAGATCATCGCGCAACGGCTTCCTGGGCGAATCCGGCGAGAGCTTTTCTCAGATTCTCCGCTGCCGGACACTGCCCTGCGTCGTGGCGCTTCGCCAGGAACAAAGGATCGTTGTAGCCGAGCCACACCTGTCCTGACGCATCTTCCCAGACAAGGACTTTGAGCGGGAGATCGATTCCGACCGTCTGGCTGCATTCCATGAAGGGCGTCCCGCCTTGCGGGTTGCCGAAGATGAGCAGCTCGGTCGCCCGGAGCTTTTTGCCGATTTTTGCGGCTCCGGCGGCATGATCGATGCGTGCGAAAATCGTCAGGCCCTTTTTCTTCAAGAGCGACTCCAAGCGGTCCATAGTCTCCTTCGGGCCGTGCGGGCTCTTGACCGAGGGCAGGCCGTCGGCGCTCCATGCACGAGGAGAAACGGCACACGAAACGACGAGAAGCAGCGCGGCGATGGATTGCATCATTCTCATATTAGGCTCCTTGGGATGTGAATAGCATGCGGTTCGGGGGTCGTGCATCAGCGGCGGTGCTTGCCCGCTTCCCAGCCGTGGGATGCGAGGTACTTCTCGCCGGCCTCGATCGGCTCGGCTTCGAGCGGAGTCGCCATCGTGTCGTTCCAGCGGTTCAGGAAACCGAATAGCGCGATCACCGCTACGATCTCCACGATCTGGTTCTCGCTCCAGTGCTTGCGCAACTCGGCAAACATCTCGTCGGTGACGTCGTTCGGAACCGAGGAGGCGGCGAGCGCAAGATCGAGCGCCACGCGCTCGGCCTCGCTGTAGAGCGGGCTCGCGCGGTACTCCCAGATCGCCGCGACTTTGGCTTCGTCGATGCCGAAGCGCGGCGCGCTGCCGGCGGTATGCGCCATGCAGTAGCGGCAGCCGGCGGCGCGGCTCGCGACGTGCGCGAGGAGCCGCTTGAAGCCTCGATCCACCTCACTCTGCGGATCGGCGTTGATCGCCGCCGACAGCTGCCTGAACGCGCTCAGGATCTTCGGCTTGCGCTGCATGATGAGCATGCTGTTCGGGACGAAGCCCAGCGACTTCACCGAATCCGCAAACGCGTCCTTGAGATCGGGATTGTGATCGAGCGGCAGGGGCGCGAGCCGGGGTGCGGGTCTTGTGCGTTGATCCATGGCTACCTCCTCGTGTTTAGAGAAATGATTCCAGACTGGCTCCAGGCGAGGTCAGGCCTCGCCGCGGGCCGGGTAGTTCTTGCTGAGCGCGAAGTCGATCGCCGCGGCGATTTCGCCGAAGTGCGGCCGCGCGAACGGCATGGTGGCGACCGAAGCCCAGTAGAGCGTGCCGTCGGGCTTGGTCAGGAACAGGCCCGGCTCGGCGAAGAGCTTCGGCTCCTCGATGCCGGCCGAGGTCAGGCCGCGGCTGGTCGAGATGTACAGGCCCCACTCGCGCGCCTTGTCGATCGGCACGCCATAGCCGACCGTGAGATTCGGCAGGCCCCACTGCGCCTTCGCCTGCTCGGCCCTGTCCTTCGGATCGGTGCTGGTGATGACGGTCGACACGCCGCGCTTGTCGAACTCCCCGATCATGCCGTTCAGCTCGCCGGTGTATTTGCGGCACACCGGGCAGTGGAGTCCGCGGTAGAACACGATCATCGTAAAATTCTGCGGCTTCTGCGCCGCGAGCGACCAATGGCCGCTTCCGACAGTGTCGAACTCGAGTGCCGGGACGGGTTGTCTGGGCTTCAATGCCATGCAAATCTCCTGTGGGTGTCGAGCACGGTCTTTCCCCCCGTTGTTTTGAACTGATTAGTCCTGAATCGACAAAAAAAATTACACCCGGAGGCAGCGCAGCATCACGGACGCGATGTCCCGGAGCGCGGCGCGGTCCGGATTGGCCTTGCCGACGAGGCGCATTCCCTGGATGCCGGCGGCAAGGAAGCGAGCGAGTGCCGCGGTGTCGGATTGCGCCGGAATCTCGCCGCGCGACTCGGCGCGGGCGAGCGCCTCGCGGAAAACCGACTCGATCCGATCGATGCTCCGGCGCACGCGGGCCGCGGCGGTCCGGTCCCGGCGCCCGAGCTCGGCGGCGCAATTGCCGATGAAACAACCGCGCCGGCCGGGTCCGGCGACGATGTCGTCGATCATGCGTTCGAGGAAGCCGGCGAGCGCCGTGCGAATCGGGACCGGTTTGGCGAGCGCCGCCGCGATCCGCGCGGCAGAGCCGTTTTCATAACGGTCCAGCGCACGCAGGTACAGGTCTCGCTTGTCGCTGAAAGCGGAGTAGAGGCTGGAGCGGCCGACCCCGGTCGCCTCGCACAGATCGTCAAGCGAGGTCGATTCGTACCCCTTGGCCCAGAAGACCTGCATGGCACGCTCGAGCGCGGTGTCGACATCGAATTCTCGGGGGCGGGGCATTTCGCAGGACCGGTGGATGGGGGATTACGTACTATATAGTCCAGAATGGAGGCAGGCAAGCGGAAGACTCCGTCGCCGTGGCGAAGTCCGGCCCGGTCCGTCCCGTCCCCGCGCATTGGGCGTGATACATTACGGCGCTCCCGAGTTCCGTCCGCTTATGGGCCATCGCCTCTCCAAGATCACCACTCGCACCGGCGACGGCGGCGAGACCGGCTTGGGCGACGGCTCGCGCATACACAAGGACAGCCCACGCGTAGCAGTTCTCGGCGAGGTCGATGAGCTCAATTCCGGGATTGGCGTGCTCCTCGCCGAATCGCTGCCGGACAGGATCCGCGAGGCGCTCGAGGAGATTCAGCACGATCTTTTCGACCTCGGCGGCGATATTTCCATCCCCGGCCGCGCAAGCATGTCCGATGCGCAGGTCAAGCGGCTCGAGGCGCTGCTCGACGAACTGAACTCGACACTGCCCCCGCTCAAGGAATTCATCCTGCCGGGCGGGACCCGCGCGGCCGGGCTTGCGCATCTTGCGCGCACCGTGTGCAGGCGCGCGGAGCGCTCGCTCGTGGCACTGGCACGCTCCGAGAAGATCGGCGACGTCTCGCGCATCTACCTGAATCGACTGTCCGACCTGCTGTTCGTCCTCGCCCGCGCGCTCAACCGCGACGGCGGGCGCGGCGATGTCCTGTGGCAGCAAGGCAGGAACCGCTAGCGATGGCCGACCCGGCCGCTCAGAACGAGGCCCTGAAGCAGCTCCTCGCCGCCTGCGGCCGGCGCGATTCGGCCGCGTTCGGCAGGCTGTACGAAGCGACCTCTCCGAAACTGTTTGGGGTGGCGATGCGTATATTGAGGCGGGAAGACTGGGCCGAGGAAGTGCTACAGGACTGCTACGTGAACATCTGGAACCATGCTTCGAAATACTCCGCCGCGCTATCGGCTCCGATGACCTGGATGACGAGCATCGTGCGCAACCGCTGCCTCGACTGGCTGCGCCGGCCCAACCTGGAGGTCGTCATCGAAAGCGAAGAAGACGGCGGCAATCTGATCGACGCTCAAGCAAGCGGAGACCCGAGTCCGCTCGATGAGCTTTCCCGCGCGAGCGAGGCCCGAGCCCTCGCAGACTGTCTCGCGCGGCTCGAGGCAAAGCAGCGTCAGGCCGTGATGCTCGCGTTCTTCGACGGGCTGTCTCACTCGGAACTCGCAGCGCATTTGCAGGAGCCGCTGGGCACCGTCAAGACCTGGGTGCGCCGCGGACTGATGCAATTGAAGGGTTGTCTCGGGACAACCGCATGAATTACGTCCGCAATCCGGAGCTGATCGAGCGCCTCGCCGCGGAATACGCGCTGGGCACGCTGCGCGGGCCGGCGCGGCTGCGCTTCGCGCGCCTCGCGCGCGAGAACGCCGCGACCGCCCGCGCCGTGCGGGAGTGGGAGGATCGGCTCGGGCCGATGTCCGTTGCGGTGCGCGAGGTCCGGCCGCACCGGCGTGTCTGGAAGGTGATCCAGGCGCGGCTTCCGGACGCAGGCGGTGTCTGGGACAGTCTTGCGTTCTGGAGGAATCTGGGACTGGTGGCTTCAGGCTGTGCCGCCGCGCTTCTGGTGACCTTTGTCCTGCGCGACCCGCGTTTCGCGCCGGTTCCGGTCGAGAAAATCCCCGCGCCGAGCGCGCAGATGCAGCCGGCCTATGTCGCGGTGCTTTCGGACAAGGCCGGGAAGGTGGTGCTGCTCGCTTACGCCGACCGGCATTCGGATGAGCTGTGGCTGAAGCCGAACGAAATGCAGAGCATCGACTCCGCGAAACAGGTTTTCGAGCTCTGGGGTTTGCCGAAGGAGCCGGGCGGTGCGCCGAGATCCCTCGGCTTGATTCCGCCGCGCGAAAAGCCCACCATCAAGCTGGCTGCTGCAGCCGACCAAACGCTGTCGGATTTTCCTGCGCTCGCCGTCAGCCTCGAGCCCGCCGGCGGCTCAAAGACCGGGCTCCCGACGGGCCCGGTGCTCTACAGCGGGCCCTGCCTCAAGTTCTGGTAAGAAGACCGCACGAGGGGAGTTCTCCCCTCGTTTCGTCGTCGTTCTCAGGCCTCGACAAAGGCTTCGTCGCGCTTCTTGCGCACCGCGGGCGCAACGACAATCAGCAGCAGGAAGGCCGCGATGAGAAGCATGGTGAGGCTGATCGGGCGCTGGAAGAACACCAGGGGATCGCCGCGCGAAAGCAGCATCGCCCGGCGCAGGTTCTCTTCCATCAGGGGCCCCAGGATGAACCCGAGAATCAGCGGCGCCGGCTCGCACTCGAGCTTCACCCAGATGTAGCCGACGATGCCGAATACGGCGGTCTGCATCACATCGAACGGGCTGTTCGAGAGGCTGTATACCCCGACGCAGCAGAACAACAGAATGGCCGGATACAGCATCCGGTAGGGAATCGTGAGCAGCTTGATCCACATGCCGATCAGGGGCAGATTGAGGACCACCAGCATCAGATTTCCCAACCACATCGAGGCGATCATGCCCCAGAAGAGCTGCGGCCTCTCGGTCATCACCTGCGGTCCCGGCGCGATGCCCTGGATCATCATCGCGCCGATCATGAGGGCCATCACTGGATTGGACGGGATGCCGAGCGTCAAGAGCGGGATGAAGGAGGTCTGCGCGCCGGCGTTGTTGGCCGACTCCGGCGCCGCCACGCCCTGGATCGCGCCCTTGCCGAACATCGCGGAGTTCTTCGACACCTTCTTCTCCAGCGTATAGGCGGCGAACGACGCGAGCAGCGCCCCGCCCCCGGGCAGGATCCCGAGAAAACAGCCGAGCGCGGTTCCGCGCAGCACCGAAGGCGTGCAGTCCTTGATGTCCTGCCAGGTCGGAAGCAGGCCCGTGACTTTCTTGGTAAAGACCTCGCGCGATCCCTTCTGCTCGAGGTTGTTGATGATCTCGGCGAAGCCGAACACTCCCATCGCCACCGAAACGAAGCCGATGCCGTCGGAGAGCTCGGAAACGCCGAAAGCGAAGCGCGCCACGCCCGAATTGACGTCGGTGCCGACGAGGCCCAGCAGCAGGCCGAGGATCACCATCGCGATCGCCTTGACGAGCGAGCCGCTCGCGAGAACGGTTGCGGCGATCAATCCCAGCACCATCAGCGAGAAATATTCCGCCGGGCCGAATTTCAGCGCGACTTCGGCGAGGGGCGGCGCGAACAGCGCGATGACGATGGTGGCGACGCAACCGGCGAAGAACGAGCCGAGCGCGGAAACGCCGAGCGCCGCTCCCGCCCTGCCCTTGCGCGCCATCTGATAGCCGTCGATGCAGGTGACCACCGAGGCCGACTCGCCCGGCAGGTTGACCAGAATCGCGGTGGTCGATCCGCCGTACTGCGCGCCGTAATAGATCCCGGCAAGCATGATCAGCGCGGAAGTGGGGTTGAGCGTAAACGTGACCGGCAGCAGCATGGCGATCGTCGCCACCGGCCCAATGCCGGGGAGCACGCCGATGAGCGTGCCGAGGATCACCCCCATGAAGCAATAGAACAGGTTCTGGAACGACAGGGCGACGCTGAAGCCGAGGGCTAGATTGGTAAAGAGTTCCATGGCGGCTACTCCAGGATGCCCGGCCAGATATTCATCGGCAGGCCCAAGCCTTTGACGAACGCGTAGACCGAGAATGTCGCCAGCAACACGAACAGAATCGTCACTTCCTTGGTCTTGAACTCATGCCCGCCCCAGGCGCTCCCGAAAACGAGGAGGCCCGCGGCGATCACCAGTCCAAGCGGCTTGAGCATGTAGCCGAAGACGACCACCGAGACGAGGATCACCCACAGGGCCCGCGGCCCGAACGCCGCGAACAGGAGTCCGATCGCGACTCCCGCGAGCAGCTCGTGCGCCACCTTCGCCACCGTTCCGCCGTCGCGCGGAACCTGCGTGTAATAGGCGATCACGCCCAACACCAGCCCGCCGACAACAAACCAGAGGCGAAACGGAAACACCACCAGCGGGTGGGCCATCTTCGACACGAAGGCGCGGAAGAATATGGCCGCGCCGAGCACGGCGAGCATGCCGCCGAGCACCGTCGGGAAATAGGCGGGCCCCATGCGCACCGCGGTCCCCATCGCGTAGTTATTCGCTACGATCATGAAGCCCAGGCCGAATGCCATGAACATCAGACCGGCCCAGAAATCCTTGCCGTTCGTTATTTTCATTTCACCCTCCTCCGCCCTACGCCGCGTATTCTGCCACAGGTTCCCCGGCCCCTAGCGATTCCCGGTCAACCTTCCTCCCGATCCATGTAACTGAGCAGTTTGGTGCTGGTCTGGCGCAGCCGCTGCGACAGCATAAGCACCAGTTCCATGAGGATTTTCGACCCGAGCGTCGACTGCTCCAGAATGATGCGCGCCAGGTCCGCCCGCGACAGCACTGCGAGCAGGCAAGTCTCGGCGGCGACGCAGGTGGCGAAGCGCGGCTCGCCGTCGATCATGGACATTTCTCCAAACGACTGCCCCGGAGCGATCATCGCGATCAGCCGCTGAGCGTTCCACCGGTCCTGCTTGAACACTTCGATCCTGCCTTCGATCAGGAGCACCATGAAATCGCCCGCCTCGCCTTCGCGGATGATCTCGACGCCCGGACCGGTGCGGTAGACCTGCATGAATCCGCTCAGGAGCTCGACTTCGGCAAGATTGAAATTCTCGAACAGCGGCGAGAACGTGATCAGGCCGTGAATCCTGGAGGCGAACTGAACTGCGCCGCCCAGTGACTCCAGTTGCGCAAGCCGAGCCTGCTCCGCGGTTTCTGCCATCTTCGCACTTGCCTCGGGTGAGACTCCGGGCGAACGCAAACACTCTCCGCCCTCAGTGACGGGCCAGATTATGCCCAAACACCCTACCGACCACAATTATTCCGACGGGTGCTAGGAGTCCTCTGATTTGACGAGCCGGCGCTTGCGAACCGCCTCGGCGAGGTTTTCGAGGAGCGGAACGCTCTCCTCCCAACCGATGCAGGCATCGGTGATGCTTTGGCCGTACGCGAGTGCTTTTCCCGGGACGAGATCCTGACGTCCCGCTTTCAGGTGCGATTCGACCATGAGGCCGATCACGCGGTCTTCGCCGACCGCGACCTGGCGCGCAATCTCGCGTGCGACGTCGACCTGGCGCTGGTACATCTTCTGGCTGTTGGCGTGGCTGCAATCGATCATCAATCGCTGCTCGAGCCCCGCAGCGGCCAGTTCCTTCGCCGCGGCATCGACGCTCGTTGCGTCGTAGTTCGGGTGTTTTCCGCCGCGCAGGATGATATGGCAGTCCTCGTTGCCGTTCGTGGACACGATGGCGGAATGTCCCGCTTTTGTGACCGAGAGGAAATGGTGAGGCGTCCGCGCGGCCTTGAGCGCGTCCACGGCGATTCTCACGTTGCCGTCGGTGCCGTTCTTGAACCCAACCGGACAGGACAGCCCGGAGGCGAGCTCTCGGTGCACCTGGGATTCGGTGGTGCGCGCGCCAATCGCACCCCAGCTCACAAGGTCCGCGTAGTACTGCGGCGAGATCATGTCGAGAAACTCGTTCCCTGCAGGGAGCCCCAGCTCGTTGACTTTCAGGAGGAACTCGCGCACCAATCGCAGTCCCTTGTTGATATTGAAGCTGCCGTCCAGATCGGGATCGTTGATGAGCCCCTTCCAGCCCACGGTCGTGCGTGGTTTCTCGAAATACACGCGCATGACGACGACGAGGTCCTGCTCGAGCTCTTTTCTCATCTCCACCAGGCGCCGCGCGTATTCGAGGCCTGCCTTGGGATCGTGAATCGAGCACGGGCCGATGATGACGAGAATGCGATCATCCAACCCGTGCAGAATGCGGTGAATCGACTGGCGCGTCTCGTACGTCAGCTTTTCGGTGTTTTCCGTGCAGGGAAACTCGCGCAGCAGGTGGGCGGGCGTAGCGAGTTCCTTGATCTCTCGTATCCTGACGTCGTCAACTTTGTAAGGCATGGCATGCGCTCGCTTGGGAAGCGTTTCTAAGGAGTTGAAACGCTTGGATTTTACCCGATTAATCCGGTACACCCGGCCCGACGCCACGCGCCCGTTGCGGCGACTCCGCCGGTCCTGCCGGGTGGCGCGCTGTCCCTCCGACCGCGAAAGATGCGGCACCGCTGGCAGACACGGTGGGGGAGTGCCAGAAGAAGCGGTCAACGCCGTGAAGCCGCTGCTCGTTGAAGAACCGAGATAGATTGCGGGCATCGTTCTTGCGTGTTAGTTTTTCAAGCCACTGTCTTCACTTGGAGGGCAACGGGAATGACGGGAGCTGCGGCAAGCATTCCGATCGCGGGATTCAAGGACGTCTATGACGTCGCAGAAGTCGACCGCGCGTTGCAGGAGCTTTCGCCCTCGGCAAACGACGCCCTGAAGTCCACCTACGAGAAAATGATCAAGGCGGGCGGCACGCGCTTGAGCGTCAAGCCCTCGGGCATTCCGGCGATGGAGAGCCTTTACGACGACCTCCCCAACTTCGCGGAAGTCCTCGACGACGTGAAGAAGCACATCGCGCTGTGTGCATCGTCCAACGACAGCCTGGAACTGCCACCGCTGCTCCTGCTCGGAGAGCCGGGAATCGGCAAGACCTACTTCGGCCGGCGCCTGTCACAGCTTGTGTCCACCGGCTTCGGCCTGTGCCCGATGAGCTCGATGACGGCAGGCTGGGTTATTTCCGGGGCATCCTCGCAATGGAAGAACGCCAAACCCGGAAAAGTCTTCGAGACAATTCTGCATGGCACCTACGCCAACCCGGTGATCATGGTCGACGAGCTCGACAAGGCGGGCGGCGACAACCAGTACGATCCGCTGGGCGCGCTATACATGCTGCTCGAGCGCGACACGGCAGCGGAGTTCGTGGACGAGTTCGTCGAGATCCCGATCGATGCCTCGGGCGTGGTGTGGATCGCCACTGCAAACGACGATTCCAGAATTCCCGATCCTATCCTCGATCGAATGAACGTCTACGAAATCGGGTCTCCGGACCGGGACGGCTCGGCGCGCATCGCTCAGGCGATTTACAGCGAGATCCGCGGCAGCCACGACTGGGGCAAGGACTTCCCCGAGAAGCTCGAGAACGTGGTGCTGGACAGGCTGGTGGAGCTCTCGCCCCGGGAGATGCGCCGCGCCACTATGAACGCATTCGGCAACGCGAAGCTTGCGGGCCGCGACGAGATCGAGGCTGACGACGTCGGCGACTCCCGAGCGTCGAAAAAACAGCGCATCGGCTTCTAGCGCTTACAGGTAGGCAAGCAGGCGCCCGCAGGCGATCACCGATATCCAGAAGAGCAGGGAAAAGGCGCCGGCGGCGCGCGCCCCCGGCGGCGGCAGGATGTCGATATCCCAATTCCCGGCGCTGCGGTATGCGCCGGTGTGAAACACCGCAGCGTTCACTCCGGCAAGACCGATCAGGGATAGTTTGAGCACAAACACCGGGTTTGAAATCAAGTCGCTCGCATGAGCAACGAACATCGCGAGCCCGCTCGGCACGATCAGCGCGAAGCTCGCGAGAGTCCAGGGCAAGACGTGCGCGGCAAGCCGCCGCACCGAAAGCGAGCGCGAAACCCCGAGCAGCCTCAAATCGAGCACCGCGATCGAGCCCACCAGAATTGCGATACCAACGATGTGTACGATCTCGACGGCCGGATACAGCCACAGCCATTGGCGCATCGCCTGGGCGAACGCCGAGGCCTCTATCCCGCCCATCGTGGTCACAGCGTTCGGAGCCTTGCTCTACCTCAGCTCGACCGTCTTGCCGCCCACGATGATGCGTTCAGCGCGCATCTCCTCGGGCTTGGTGCGATTCGGGTATCCCTCGATCGATACCGTGCTTCCGGACTTCAGCATTTCGCGCGGCAGTCCCCGGTTTTGCATACGCGACGGCGGTGCGAGAACGACGAGCCAGGTCTTCCCGGAGGCGGCGAGCCTTATGAAACCGTGTGGGTGCTCGTAGCCGGACTCGACGATCCGCCCGGTGAGCTTGAGCGCCTTCGCCGAGTCGTACTCGCTCCACCCGTGGTGCGCGAGCGCCGCGATCGGGATCGCGCATGTGACAGCGAACACCAAACCCGCCTTGCGCATTCTCTTCTTCATGACTCCTCCTTCAACCAGGATAGGCCCGAACCACTACGATTCTACGGCTTGGCCGGCGCCGACGGCGCTGCCGGGGGCTGCGGCACCGGCACGACTACTCCAGGCGCAAGCGGAATCTCCTCTACCGCGGTGATTTTGGTCACGTAGTGCCGGGTCTCGCCGAAGCAACTCGTCGGAATCCCGACCTTTTCTTCGTAGTGGAGCGAAACGCGTTTGCCCATCAGCTTGTTGACCTCTTCGGCGGTTACCTCATCCCAGACCGTAAAGAAGAACTTCTCGGACATCGAGCCGGGCATCGACACCATCGCCATTTCCCCCTCCCAGGTCTTGCACAACCATCCTTTGCTGGAGAATTTCTGAATCCAGCCGGCGCGCTCGCCTTCGGAGTAACTCCAGTTGAACACGAACAGGAAATACCCGGTGGCGAGCAGGACAATCGCGATCAGGACCGCTGAGATTCTCATGGTTTACTATTCTCCTGGAAGGTGATTCGCGGTGAAGCGGCTTTCCCAGCGGCGAAGAACCGGGGGACTTCTCACAAGCGCTGCTCGACCCACCCTTTGACCGACTGCAGGGCCCCCGCCAGTTTGGATGCGTCATTGCCTCCGGCCTGGGCCATATCCGGCCGGCCGCCGCCCTTCCCGCCTACCTGTTGGGCGACAAAATTGACCAGCTCTCCGGCCTTGAGCCTCGCGGTGAAGTCGGGCGTGACACCGGCGATCAGACTCACTTTTCCGCCCTCGGCCGAGCCGAGCACGATCGCGGCGGATTTCAGCTTGTCCTTCAGCTTGTCGAGCGTCTCGCGGAGGGTTTTTGCGTCGCCGCCATCGAGCCTCGCCGCGAGCACCTGTACCCTCGCCCCATCCTTGCCTGTAACCTCGACGGCCTGCGCCGCAAGGTCTTCGCCCTGGCTCGACGCGAGCTTCGACTTCAGGCGCCCGAGCTCCTTTTCCAGGACCCTTTTCTCCTCGCGCTCCGCCTTGAGCTTTTCCTTCAGCGTGTCGCCCGTCGCCTGGTAGAAGTCTTCGACAAAATGCCGCTCGTCTTCCATTTCCTGCACCCAGGCGAGCGCGCCCTCGCCGGTCGTCGCCTCGACGCGGCGCACACCCGCCGCCACGCCGCCCTGCGACATGATTTTGAAAAAGCCGATGTCGCCCGTGCGTGCCACGTGCGTGCCGCCGCACAGCTCGCGCGAGGAGCCGATGTCGAGCACGCGCACTTCGTCGCCGTACTTTTCTCCGAACAGCGCCATGGCTCCGCCCTTGACCGCGTCGTCAAACTTCATGATGCGCGCCGAGGTGGCGTCGTTTCTGAGAATTTCGGCGTTCACCATCGACTCGACGCGTCGGATCTGCTCGTCGCTCATGGATGCGTCGTGTGAAAAATCGAAGCGCGTCTTCTCGGCGTCGACCAGGGAGCCTTTTTGCTGCACGTGCGGCCCCAGTACTTCGCGCAGCGCCTTGTGCATCAGGTGGGTGGCCGAATGATTGCGCATGGTGCGCGCGCGCCGCGCCGCGTCCACGCGCGCCGCCACCTTGTCGCCCACGGCGAGCCGCCCGGTTGCGATCATGCCGTGGTGGCCAAACACCTCGGACTGGATCTTCTGCGTGTCGGAAACGGCGAAGGTGCCGCCTGCGGCGACGAGCTCGCCCGCGTCGCCCACCTGGCCGCCCGACTCGGCGTAGAACGGAGTCTGGTCCAGCACCACGATGGCGACTTCGCCCGCGGCGATCGCCGGCACCGAGGTCCCTTCCCTGTAGAGGGCGGTCACTCTTGCGTCGTCGAGCGCGAGTGTGTCGTAGCCGCGGAATTCGGTTGCGCGGCCGGAGTACTCGACCCCTGCCTCCATCCGGAACTTGCCCGCGGCACGCGCGCGCTCGCGCTGCCTTTCCATCGCCGCCTCGAAGCCCGCGTGGTCGATCATGATCCCGCGTTCGCGCGCCATGTCTGCGGTCAGGTCGACGGGGAAACCATAGGTGTCGTAGAGCTGGAACACCGTCTCGCCGTCGAGCATGCGGTCTTCACGATGCAGCGCGCCCTCCAGCACCTTCATGCCGTTTTCCAGCGTCTCGGCAAAGCGCTCCTCTTCCGCCTTGAGGACTTCGGAGACGCGCTGTTGATCCCGGCGCAGCTCGGGATAGGCGCCGCCCATCGCGCGCGCGAGGTCCGCAACGAGCCGGTGAAAAAACGGTTCCTTGCGGCCGAGCTTGTAGCCGTGGCGGATGGCGCGGCGGACGATGCGGCGAAGCACGTAGCCGCGGCCTTCGTTCCCCGGGATGACGCCGTCGATGACGAGGAAAGAGCAGGCGCGGATGTGATCGGCGATCACCTTCAGAGAATTGTCCGCCAAGTCGTTCGTACCGGTCTCGCGGGCGGCGGCGCGAATGAGGTCCCTGAACAGGTCGATCTCGTAGTTCGAGTGCACGCCCTGAAGCACGGCAGCGACGCGCTCGAGGCCCATGCCGGTATCCACGCACGGCTTGGGCAAGGGCGTCATCGCACCCTTGTCGTCGCGGTTGAACTGCATGAATACCAGATTCCAGATCTCGATATAGCGGTCGCCCTCGGCCTCGCTCGACCCCGGCGGGCCTCCGCTTATGCCGGGCCCATGGTCGTAGAAGATTTCGCTGCAGGGACCGCAGGGGCCGGTATCGGCCATCTGCCAGAAATTGTCGCTTTGGTACCTTGGACCGCCGGGTTTGTCGCCGATGCGGATGCAGCGGTCCTTCGGCACACCGATCTCCTTCGTCCAGAGATCGTAGGCTTCGTCGTCTTCGCGATACACCGTCGTCCAGAGACGCTCCGGCGGGAGCTTGTAGACCTTGGTCAGCAGGTCCCATGCGTAGCGTATCGCTTCGCGCTTGAAATAGTCGCCGAAGGAGAAATTGCCGAGCATCTCGAAGAATGTGTGGTGGCGCGCGGTGTAGCCGACATTTTCCAGGTCGTTGTGCTTGCCGCCGGCGCGCAGGCTGCGCTGGGCGGTAACGGCGCGCTTGTACGCACGTGTTTCCCTCCCGAGAAACACGTCCTTGAACTGCACCATGCCCGAATTGGTGAAAAGCAGCGTGGGATCGCTTGCCGGGACGAGCGGACTCGAAGCGACGATGGCATGGCCTCGCTCTTCGAAAAACTTCAGGAACTTCGTTCGGATCTCGGCCGACTTCATGAGAAAACGCGGATGACAACCTATTGAATCAGCTGATTTTCACCTGATTTTCGAGTTCGCGCAACGAAAGCGGTGAAAATCGCTCTCGGATCGCCGCAGCCAGCCCGATCTTTCCGGCTGCGCTAAGCTAGTCGCCGCATGTTGGACACGCAATGAAAGAAATGCCAGGGCCGAGTGCCGGAGCGCCGGCGGGACAGGCCGCTTTCGAGGCCGCCGTGGCGGCGTTGCAGGCGGGCAACCAGGCGGCCGCAGCCGAACATTTTGCGCGCGTGCTGCGTGCCGATCCGACGCACGTGCAGGCGCACCACTTTGTGGGTGGATTCGCTTTTCAGAACGGGCGCTACAGCGAGGCGCTTCAGCATTTCGAGCAAGCGTGTCGGCTCGACCCGAAGGGCGCGCAACATCCATTCAACTCCGCCGTAACGCACCTGAAACTGGGCGGAATCGACGCCGCGCGCCGCCGCCTTGAAGCGGCTCTCGCACTCGATCCGCGATTCGACCCGGGGCTCTGGCTGCTCGCCAGTCTCAATTTGCCGGGCGCCTATTACCTGGAAGTGCTGTCCGCGATCCATTCCCACCTGCGCCCGCGCACCTATCTCGAGATCGGCGTCGAGACCGGTCAGTCGATCGCACTCGCGCGGCCTGAGACCCGTGCGATCGGCATCGACCCCGAGCCGGAGGTCAAGGTGCAGCTCGGTTCCCGCACAAGCATCGTTATGACCACCAGCGACGACTACTTCGCCACTCGCAACGTGCGCGCCGATTTGGAAGGCCTGCCCATTGACCTCGCCTTCATTGACGGGATGCACCGGTTCGAATTCGCGCTGCGGGATTTCGTCAATATCGAGAAACACGCAACCCCACTCTCCACTGTATTGATTCACGACTGCTATCCGCTCAATCGCCTCACCGCGGAGAGAGAGCGTCAGACGGTATTCTGGAGCGGTGATATCTGGCGGCTTGTCCTCCTGCTCAGAAAATATCGCCCCGACCTGAGCGTGAACGTGATCGCAACCGCGCCGACCGGCCTGGGCATGGTGCGCCGTCTCGACCCCACATCGCGGGTACTCGGTGAACGCCTGGAGGAGATCGAGCACGAGTTCCTCGCGCTCGACTATTCGGTGCTCGACGCCGACAAGCCGGGCATTCTCGCCCTGTATCCGAACGACTGGGAGAGAATCAAGGCAATCCTGCAGTAGGCGGCTCAATACAGCATGCCCACGACCGCCCCGGCGATGCATGTCGCTAGCGTTCCCGAAACGATGGTCTTTCCTCCCAAGGAGACGATTTCATCCCGCCGCTCCGGCGCCATGGTCGCCAAGCCTCCGATCATGATGCCGAGGCTGCCTAAATTGGCGAAGCCGCAAAGCGCGTAGGTCATCATGAGCCTGCTGCGCTCGCTGAGCGCGTCAGCGGGAAGCCTGGCGAGATCGATGTATGCGAGCAGTTCGTTGAGCACGGTCTTGGTCCCCATCAACGCTCCCGCGGTCGTCGCCTCCGGCCACGGGACGCCCATGATCCAGACGAGCGGCGCCATGACGATCCCCAGCACGCGCTGCAGCGTGATCGGGGCGCCGGCGACATCGGGCAGCAGCCCCAGAATCTGGTTGGCGAGGCTCACCAGAGCCACGAGCACCACGAGCATCGCGACGATGTTGATGAGGAGCTGCACGCCATCGACGGTCCCGCGCGTGACGGCGTCCATGCTGGAGGTCGCGGCCTGGGGAGCGAGCTTTCCCTCGGTGGCCGGCGCACCCGGCGGAACCATGAGAACCGAGATCGCAATCGCCGCCGGAGTGCTGATGATCGAAGCGATGAGAATGTGCCCAAGGGCACCTGGGATCGTATTCGACAGAACGCTTGCGTACAGCGCCATCACCGTGCCGGCGACGGTGGCCATGCCGCAGCTCATCAGGACGAACAGCTCGCTGCGGTGCATGTTGCGGATGTAAGGCTTCACGACGAGGGGCGCCTCGACCATGCCGACGAAAACGTTCGCCGCTGAGGACAGGCCGATCGCCCCACCCACGCCCATGGTCTTTTGCAGGAGGAAAGAAAATCCTCTCACGATCCAGGGCAGCACCCGCCAGTAGAAAAGCAGCGCCGAGAGCGCGCTTACCACCAGCACCAGTGGCAGCGCCCGAAAGGCGAGCACGAAGCTCGCCCCCGGATAGGTCTCGGCGAACGGCAGCGGCCCGCCCCCGAGAAACCCGAACACGAGGGTGGTCCCGTCCCGCGTCGCTTTTTCGAGCGCGTTCAAAGCGTCGTTGATGGAAAGGAAAACATCCTTGACGAACGGCGCCTTGAGCAGCACGAGTCCCAGGCCGAAGGTCAACAGCATCCCCGCCGCGACCGGCCGCCAGGCGACTTTCCTGCGGTCTTCGCTCAAGGCCCAGGCGATGGCATGGAGCAGAAAGAACCCGATCAGGCTGTGAACGATGAACCCTGCATCCATTCCTGGTACCCGATCAGGCAAGGCTCACGCCGAGCAGTGCGCTAACGATAGGCACCCGCGAGCGCGAGATCCCCGCTCGACCTCGGCGATCACCCGATAGAGGCACGCCGAGCGCAACTCATCGAAAAATCCTCCACCTGATTGCGTCATGCTTGCCCGGATCCCGTAGCCGGGATTCTAGGTGAATTCAGTCCTCGTCGGTGCTTTCCACCACGGCGCGAATCGCGTCAAAAGAAAAACCGCGCGACTGAAGAAACCGCATTTGTCTTGCACGCTCCTCGCGTGTGCCGGGAGCGGTGCGGAATTTCCTGCGCCAGACTTCGTGCGCGCGTTCAACCTCGGTGGCCCGCGCGGCCCCGGACGCCTGCTCCGCAAGCCCTTTGTCGAGACCTTTCGCGCGCAGCTCGTGCGCGATGCGCGCCGCACCGAACTTGCGCGACAATGCGTGAGCGCGCGATTCGGCGTAGCGTTCGTCCGACAGCAGTTTGCGCCGCGCCAGCTCCTCGAGCAGCGCTTCGGGATCGTCTTCGGGCCGGGCGTGGGCCTTGAGCTTCCGGGCAAGCTCGGCGCGGCTGTGCTCCCGCCGCGCGAGCAGCCGCAAGGCCCGCTCGCGCAGCGTCGGCTGCTTTTTCACACCTCGGCGGTGACGGGGGCCATTACCTCAGGACTCCTGACGCCCAGCTTCTCGCGAATCTTCGCCTCGATCTCGGCGGCGAGCTCGGGATTCTCCTTGAGGTACTCGCGGGCGTTGTCCTTGCCCTGGCCGATGCGGTCCTTCTTGTACTGATACCAGGCGCCGGACTTGTCCACCACGCCGCAGTTGACGCCGAGCTCGAGAATCTCGCCCTCGAGCGATACCCCTTCGCCGTAGAGAATATCGAATAGCGCCTCGCGGAACGGCGGCGCGACCTTGTTCTTCACGACCTTCACGCGGGTCTCGGAGCCGATGACCTCATCACCCTTCTTGATCGAGCCGATGCGGCGGATGTCGAGCCGGCACGACGCGTAGAATTTGAGGGCGTTGCCGCCTGTGGTCGTCTCGGGATTGCCGAACATCACGCCGATCTTCATGCGGATCTGGTTGATGAAGATCACGAGGGTGTTGGTTCGCTTGATGTTGGAGGTCAGCTTCCTCAGGGCCTGGCTCATAAGCCGCGCCTGCAGGCCCATCTGCGGTTCGCCCATCTCGCCCTCGATCTCGGCCTTGGGCGTGAGCGCCGCGACCGAGTCGATTACGATCACATCGACCGACCCCGAGCGCACCAGCATGTCGGCGATCTCCAGCGCCTGTTCGCCCGTGTCGGGCTGCGAGATCAGCAGATCCTCGATCTTCACGCCGAGCTTGACGGCGTACTGCGGGTCGAGCGCGTTCTCGGCATCGATGAAGGCCGCGGTGCCGCCCGCCTTCTGCGCCTGCGCGATGACCGAAAGGGTCAGCGTGGTCTTGCCCGAAGATTCCGGCCCGTAGATCTCGACTACGCGGCCGCGCGGCAACCCGCCTACCCCGAGCGCGATGTCCAGGCCAAGCGAGCCGGTCGAGACCACCTGAATGTCCTGCAGGGCCTGGGAGTCCATCTTCATGATGGAACCCTTGCCGAACTGCTTTTCGATTTGCGCCAGGGCGGCCTGCAAGGCCTTGGCTTTACCTTCTTCCATCACTTTTCCTTCATTGACCATCGGATTATCCCTCATGTTAAGCGTTGCAGCGGACGCCAGCGCCGCATCGCCCGGGCGGCGCAACCGAAACGAGGAACCTGTCTCTCGTCGCCCCGCACGTCAGCCATCGCGGGGTGCTTCGCTGCTTGAAACGCGCGGCCGAAGCAGCCGGTTGACCTGTAGTTTTATACAGTATTGGAGAAATTGCAAGCCCCACATCAAATCAATGGCTTAGACGGAAGGGGCCGGAGCCCGCCGGGGAATGCGCTCAGGCCGAGGCGCAGGGCAGGCACCGCCGAACGGCGAAGACGTACAAACGGGCCCGGGGAGAATAGAATCTCCTTCCTGGGATTCTTTAGCTCACGCTATAGGGTCCAGAAGTGGTGCACCAATCACAAGGAGGAGATCGTGAAGACTGAACTCTTTTATCTGGCTTGCGTCACGGCCTTGACGGGTCTGCTGTGGATTCCCTACATCCTCGACCGCATCGCCGTCTGGGGGCTCTCCGACACGGTCGGCTATCCCGCCAACCCGAAACGGCAATCGCCCTGGGCGGAACGCCTCATGAAGGCTCATTCCAACGCGGTCGAAAACCTGATCGTATTTGCCGTGCTGGTGCTTGCGGTTTATGCCGCCGGCAAGGGCAACAGCGCCACGGCCACCGCCTGCGTCGTGTACTTTTGGGCGCGCGTGGTGCATGCGCTGGCGTATACGTTTGCCGTTCCCTGGATTCGCACCCTGGCATTCGCGGTCGGCTTCTTCGCGCAAGCGACACTCGCTTGGCAGTTTCTCGCCAAGTAGCGGCCCTGCATCGAAGAGGTCCCCTTCGCCCATGTCCAGCGCATGGAAGGTGCTGAATGCGGAAGCGCTCCGAAAAGCTGCTCTCGTTTCGGAGCCCTTCCCGTATCTCATCGTCGACAACATCATCCGGCCGGAGGTTCTTTCCGAGGTGGTGGACAGTTTTCCCAGGATCGAAAAACGGGGGAGCTTCCCGCCGCACGCGGTGAGCTGCTCGGGCCGGTTTGCGGAGCTCATGCAGGAAATTGAAAGCGTCGAGCTCCGAGACCTGATCGGCGAGCGCCTGGGCATGGATCTGACCGGCAGGCCGCCGATGGTCACCGTTCGCGGCCGCACGTCGATGAAGGACGGGGAGATCCACACCGACTCGAAATCCAAGCTCGTCACCGTCCTTCTCTACCTGAACCCGAGCTGGGCCTCCTCCGCGGGAAGGCTGAGGCTTCTCTACAACGATCGGGATCTGACCCCATACGCCGCGGAGATTTCCCCCGAGGCCGGGCGATGCCTGGTTTTCAAGGTCACCCCGAACGGCTGGCATGGACACGAGCCGTTCGAGGGCGAGCGGCGCACGATCCAGCTCAACTACGTCACCTCGGAAAAAGTCCGCGACCGGGAGTTGAATCGGCACCGGCTCAGCGCCTTTCTCAAAAAGCTCTTTTCCTGAAGACCGGTTGCAGGAATCACTTAGCAACCGGCCAACTTAGGGGAGTATGAGGGGATGTGCCCCCTCATTTTGTAACGGACCGCAAATGAAAAGAGTGCTGCTGATCAAGCTGACCTCCCTCGGCGATCTGATCCATGCCCTCCCCGCACTGAGCGACGCGAAACGTGCCCGCCCAGAGCTGGAATTCGATTGGGCTATCGATGAAAACTTCCGGGAAATCGCCGGGTGGCACCCGGCGGTGAAGGACATCGTCACGACCAACCACCGCCAATGGCGCGAAGCATTGACGCATCCGACAACACTGGGCTCCATTTCGCGGCTCATTTCCCGACTCGGTGCGGTTGAATACGATCTTGTCATCGACGGGCAGGGCAACTTCAAGACGGCCCTGCTGTCGCTGTTCGCCCGGGGGCCGAGGGCCGGCTTCGACAGACATTCCGTGCGGGAATGGATCGCCCATCTCGCCTATCAAAGGCGATTCGCCGCACCCAAGAACATGCACGCCATCGAACGCCTGCGGCGCCTGTTCGCCGCTGCTTTGGACTACCCGGTCCCGGCGTCGCCGCCCGATTTCCAGATTCAAAAGGAGCGCTTCGTCAAGCCGAAGGTCGATCTCCCCAATGAGTATCTGGTCTTCGTCCACAACGCGAGCTGGAAGACCAAGCTCTGGCCAGAAGCCCATTGGGAAGAGCTCCTCAAGAGGTCGCTTGAGGCGGGATTCAAGGTGCTCCTGCCCTGGGGAGACCGCCAGGAGGAAGCAAGGGCCAGGCGCCTTGCCGTCCATTCCGGGATTCAGGTCCTGCCCAAACTGACGCTTTCCGAAATGGGCTATGTGCTCGACAGGGCCAGGGCCTGCGTCTGCATGGATACGGGACTCAGCCATCTGACCGCCGCCCTGAACGTGCCCTCGATCACTCTCTACGGATCGACCGACTCCGGGCTCATCGGCGCGTCGGGCTCCTCGCAGCTGCACCTCAAGTCGGATCGTTTCTGTTCACCGTGCCAGAAGAAGACCTGCCGCTACAGCAAGACGGAGAATCCGTGCTTGCAGCAAATCACGCCGGACAGGGTCTTCGGGGAGTTGCTGCGCCTGCTCAAACCGCTGCAAGCCTCACCGGGATCCGCCTCGATCCGAAGGGTTTCTTGAACTCCCCGTAGCGCCCGGCGATCGCGCCGCCGCACTTCCTGCACCGGCCGTCCCCGCGCTTTTCATCGTAATCGACGCCGTAGTCGAGGATACGGTACCAGTCTCGCGTAATCGCGGCGCTGCCGCAGTGCGGGCAATAGGTGCTGCCGCCTTCGGTGTCGTGCACATTGCCCGTATACACGTAGCGCAGGCCGTGGCCCAGCGCTATCTTGCGCGCGCGGGTCAGCGTCGCGGCCGGCGTCGGCGGGATATCGGTCATCTTCCAGTCCGGGTGGAAGGCGGAAAAGTGCAGCGGCACGTCCGGCCCAAGCTCCTTTGCAATCCAGCGGCACTCGGCGTCGATCTCCTCGTCCGAGTCGTTCCTGCCAGGGATGAGGAGCGTGGTGATCTCGAGCCAGACCTCGGTCTCGTGCCTGAGATAGACGAGCGTATCGAGCACCGGCTTGAGATGCGCGCCGGTGAGCATGAAGTAGAACTCGTCGGTGAACGCCTTCAAGTCCACGTTGGCCGCGTCCATCTTGGCGTAGAACTCGCGCCGCGGCTGATCGTGCATGTAGCCCGCGGTGACCGCCACCGCTTTCACGCCGACCTCGCGGCACGCATCGGCAACGTCCATCGCGTATTCGGCGAAGATCACCGGGTCGTTGTAGGTGAAAGCGACGCTCCTGCAGTCGAGCTCCACCGCCGCGCGGGCGAGCTGCTCGGGGCTCGCCGCGTCGGCGAGCGTGTCGATGTCCTTCGACTTGGAAATGTCCCAGTTCTGACAGAACTTGCAGGCGAGGTTGCAGCCCGCGGTGCCGAAGGAGAGAACGCTCGACCCCGGGTAGAACTGGTTGAGCGGCTTTTTCTCGATTGGATCCACGCAGAACCCCGAAGAGCGGCCGTAGGTGGTGAGCACCATCCGGTCGCCTTCGCGCTTGCGCACGAAACACGCGCCGCGCTGGCCCTCGTGCAGCCTGCAGTCGCGCGGGCACAGGTCGCACTGGAGTCTCCCGTTCGGGAGCATGTGCCACCAGCGCCCGACGTAGGGTTGATCGAGTACGGCGCTCATTGCCGTAACTCCGCTTCGCGCCACTTGAGCGCGGTGTAGCGCTTCACGCGGCAGCACCGTATGTCCGTGTCCTGAGGAATGCCGGCCTTTTGCTTGAGACTCGCAATGAATCGATCTGGATGAGGCAGGCTCTCCCAGACCTGCGGCAAGTAGGTCGCGCGCCTGTCCGTCTTTTCGTTGCCGTATTCGAGGATGAGGCCGTCCACGCCGGGGCGGAGCCGGGCGATGAGGTCGGCATGGTCCACGAACCGCAGCCGCTTGGGCGTCGAGAGCAGCGATACTTCGATGTCGATGCGCGCGAACTCCTCCTGCGTGAGCGGTTTGAAACGCGTGTCCTGGAACGCCGCGGCGCAGGCGTTGGCGGAGACGTCCCGGGCGAGCGGCCTCTGCGCGTCGAGCGTGCCGACGCAGCCGCGCAATTTTTCCCCCTGCATGAGCGTGACGAAGCTCGCCCGCCACTCCTTCAGCCAGGGCTCGTCGGCAGCTTGCGGGCCGGGCGAATTCGCCCCCGCACCAAGCGCTGCGGACAGCGAGGCGCGCGCGATCTGCAGCAGCCTTCTTCCGTGCTCGGCTTCGTAGCGCGAGGGGCCCGAAGAGAACGCGAAAGACGCGTAGCCCACGACCTGGTCCTTGCCGCCGGCGGTATCACCCGAGTTGCGGCAGTCCAGGAGTTGCGGCTTCAGTCCGAGCCGCTCGGCCGCGATCAGCGCGCCGGCCACCGGTGTCGCGCCGCAAGCCTGCTCGTGAGAGATTCCGGCGTCGAAGCCGAGAATCGCCCGCACCGTCGCGCCGTCGATCCGGCGCGCGGCCTCGTAAGGATGGTAGTGAGAGAGATCCGAGCTGATCACGATCAGGGTTTCGTCGCCGCCCCAAAGGCGCTCGAGCACCTCTGCAACTTTCTCGGGTGTCACGGAGCCCACGACCAGGGGCACGAGCGAGAATTCGCCGAGCACCTGCTGCAGGAACGGGAGCTGCACCTCCAGCGCGTGCTCCTCGGCGTGCGTCGCGGCCGATTCCACGACCTGGGGCAGGCCGCGGATCGAGGCGATCGCCTCGCGGTCGAGCGGGATGCGGCCGAGCGGCGTGTCGAAAGCGCTCGCTGCAGGGAGCGCGAGGCCCCGCACCGCGACCCGGTGGCAGGGACCGAGGACCACGACCCGCCTGACTATGCCGCGCGCCGGGCGCAGCAGGTCGTAAGCGCTCGCTGCCACCGGACCTGAATAGACGTAGCCGGCGTGCGGAACGATCACCGCCTTGGGAAATCCCGGCGCGAGGGGCGCTTCCTCGGTCTGGTCGAGGTGAGCGGCGACTTCTTCTGCGAGCGAGCGCGCATCGCCCGGATAGAAAAGCCTCGCCACGGCGGGCGGCCGCACCGACGGATTCTCGAAAAAGCTCATCTACCTAATATAGGGGCGAAACCCCTTGGACCCAAGGCTGCTGCGCGCGTTTCAGCGCGGGAGCGGCCCGCGATAGCTGGCCGTCCAGGGCTCGCGCACGCTGCCGGACCGCGCCTCTCCCACTATGGTTTTCCCGTTGACCGTGCCCTCGAACGCTATCAGCCGGCGTTTGTAGAGCAGACCGAATTGGATCCGCTCACCGCGCACCGTCAGGTCTCTCAAGTACAGATCGGCGTTCCCGTCGCGTACCAGTCCGCCTACGGTGTGAGGTTCCTGGGTGATCTGCAGCCTGAGCGGAGCACCGGCAAGCGTCTTGGGCAGCGCGAGCTCCCAAACGCCCTGCACGCGCGCGGGGACGATGTAGTAATAGAGTCTCGTCCAGGTCGTGCCGCTGATCATCTCCTTTTCCGGGACGTCCATCGAAAGCTCCTTGTCGGGCGGCCAGGGCGAAAGCGGATAATCGTGCGACACGATGCGCGCTCCGGGCCGCAACTCTTCGCGCAGCCTGGGCACCAGGCGCGTGACGAAGCGCGGCAGCAGATACAGCATCACCACGCTCGCGCTCTTGATGTCGGCCTCGAACAGGTCGCCCTGCACGAATTTGACGCGATCCGCGACGCCTTCGTGCTTCGCCCCGATGCGCGCCATTTCGACCAGCTCCGTGTCCAGTTCGACGCCGACCCCGCGCGCGCCGAAGCGCTTGGCGGCGGTGATCACCAGTCGCCCGTCGCCTGAGCCCAGGTCGTAGACGACGTCGTCGCCGCGGATATCGGCGAGCTTCATCATTTCATCGACGATCACCCAGGGGGTCGGGACGTAGGGGCCGGCGATGTTGTCGACCGGCTCGGCCTTTTGCGCGACGGCCGGTGCCGTGGCACCCAGCGCCAGAGCGAGCGCAATACAGCGAAAAACCCGATTCATTGTGTTTCCTCCAGTCTTTCGAGCAATCCTTGCAGCGCGGCGATCACAGACTGCCGGCGCACTCGTTCCCGGCCGCCCAGGAAATGCCGGGTGACGCTCTCCATGGCACCCTTCCTTCGCGCCCACGCGATGCACACCATGCCGACGGGTTTCTTTCGGGTGCCGCCGGTCGGACCCGCGACGCCGGTCACCGCTATCGAAATCTGCGCGCGGCTGCGCGCGAGCGCCCCAGCGGCCATTTCCCTCGCGGTTTCCCGGCTCACGGCGCCGAATCGTGAAAGCGTTCTCGCGCGAACGCCGAGCAGCTCGTGCTTGGCCGCGTTCGAGTAGGTTACGAAGCCGCGATCGAACCAGGCCGAGCTTCCCGACACGGAAGTTACCGCCTGGGCGATCCAGCCGCCGGTGCAGGATTCGGCGGTCGCGAGCTTGAGCTTACGCTTTTTCAGCCGGACGCCGACCCGCTTCGCCAGGGCTTTGAGCCTGCCGCGCGCCATCAGCCGATAACCCGTATCGCGACTGCGAGAACGAGCAGCGTGTAGAAGGCCGCGACGACGTCGTCGAACATCACGCCCAGTCCTCCTTTCATACTGCGATCGATATGGCGGATCGGCGGGGGCTTGATCACGTCGAAAAAGCGAAAAGCGACGAACGCGAACGTCCACCAAGCCCAGTGCTCCGGCGTGACGAGCAGGATCAGCAGCATCGCGACAACCTCGTCCCAGTTCATTCCACCGTGATCGGGAATGCCCAGGTCGCGCCCGGTGCGCTCGCAGGCCCAGACGCCGATGCCGAAGAAAGCCACGATCACCGCGAAGAAGGACAGCGGCGAGAGCCACGGGTTGAGCAGAAAGTACAGCGGAAATGCGAGTAGCGTCCCCGCGGTGCCCGGGGCGAACGGCGCCAGACCCGTGCCGAACCCCAGGGCGATGCAATGGGCCGGGTGGGAAAAGGTGAAGACCAGCGTGGGCCGCCAGATCATGCGAAGTGGTCGAAACCCTTGCGTGGAGTGGAAATGGGCTTGCCCAGGGCGTCGCGCAGCGCCGCCACCGGCTCGCCCCGGACCGCGACGCCGATGCGCGTCAGGGAAACTCCCAGATCCTTTCCCACCGCCTCGATCTCGCCGCGCCTGGCAGGCGGGGCGGTAAACGCGAGCTCGTAATCATCGCCGCCGGCGAGCAGACATTGCGCTGCGAGCGCCTTGTCCGCACAGTCGGCGATCGCCTTTGCGCGAGGCAGGCTCTCCCAACTGAGCTCGGCGCCGACGCCGGAGGCCTCGAGAACGTGGCCGAGGTCGCCGAGCAAGCCGTCGGAGACGTCGATGGCGCTGCGCGCGAGTCCGCGCAGCCGCCCTCCCAGCTCGACTTGCGGCTCGGGCGTATGCAGCCGCGCGAGGCACGCTTCGCGCGCCGCGCCTTCGAGCTTGACGCGGCCTTTCAAGTGGGCAAGCGCAAGCGCCGCCTCACCGGTCGCGCCCGAAATCCAGATATCGTCTCCGGCGAGCGCCGCGTCGCGCCTGAGCGCGAACTCGAGTGGCACTTCGCCGATCACGGTGACGCAGATCACGAGCGGCCCTTTGGTCGTGTCTCCGCCGACCAGCTCCATTTTCCAGCGGCCGGCGAGCTTGAAAAAGCCTTCCGCGAACGCCGCGATCCACGCCTCGTCCGCCTCCGGGAGCGCGATCGCAAGCGTGGCCCAGCGCGGGTCGGCGCCCATCGCGGCGAGGTCCGAGAGGTTGACTGCGAGTGCCTTGTGCCCGAGCTTGCCGGGGTCTGCGTCCGGGAAAAAATGACGTCCGGCGAGCAGCATGTCGGTCGAGACCGCCAGCGTCATGCCGGGCTGCGGCGCGAGCAAGGCGCAATCGTCGCCGACGCCGAGTACCGCCGTCGGCGTGGGGCGGGTGAAGTACTTGCGGATGATCTCGAATTCGGAGGCCACGTTGTTCAGGCTCTCCTCTCCCCCGGGCGCAATTGGGAGGCGAGCTTGTCGAGCACGCCGTTGACATACTTGTGGCCATCGGTGCCACCGAAGATCTTCGCCAGCTCGACCGCCTCGTTGATCACCACCTTGTAAGGGACCTCGGGGGCGTTTTTCAGCTCGAAGGCGGCGAGCAGCAGGATGCCGCGCTCGACGGGCGACAGCTCCTTGAGTTTGCGGTCCAGCGCCGGCGCGATCAGGCCCTCCAGCTCGGAAGCTTCCTTGATCGTCCCGTGAAAGATCCGGGCAAAGTAATCGCCGTCGGCTTTGCCGAAACTTTCGGATTCCTCGAGCTGGGAACTCAGGCGTGCCGTGTCTTCGCCCGAGAGCTGCCACGCGTAAAGCCCTTGCAGCGCCAGCTCGCGCGAACGGCGCCGCGCCGATTTCATCGGTGGCTCTTGAAGATGTTCTTGCCGAGGTTCGCCATCTCCACCGCGACCTCGGCGCAGTCTTTGCCCTTTTGCGTCGCGCGCTCCTGGGCCTGCTCCTCGGTATCGGTGGTGAGAATGCCGTTGGCCACGGGAATGCCGGCATCGAGCTGCACCTGCATGAGGCCCGACGCGGACTCGTTTGCGACCACGTCGAAGTGGTGCGTCTCGCCGCGTATCACGGCGCCGAGCGCGATCAGCGCGTCGTATTTTTCCGTGTTGGCGAGCTTCTGCAAGGCGAGCGGCGCCTCGAGTGCGCCGGGCACCGAAACCACGGTAGGCGCGATGACGCGCAGCTCGGCAAGCCGCTTGCGGCAGGCATCGAGCATCGCGATGCCGATCTTCTCGTTGAAGCGGGAGCGCACGATCCCGACCCGCAGACCCTCCCCGCCCAAATCGGGCTTGATCTCCGTCATCAGGCGTTCCGCGTCTCGGCTTTTTCCGCGTAGCCCGTGACTTCGAGATCCCATCCGGCCATGCTGGGCATTTTGCGGGGCGAGGCCATAAGGCGCATCTTCCCGACCTTGAGATCGCGCAGGATCTGCGCGCCGATTCCGTAGGTGAGAAAGTCCATCCGGGAGTTCGCCTCCGGCCGCTCCGGCGATGCGACGCGCTCGATGAGTTGCCCGGCGCTCTGCGAGCAGTTAAGCAGCACCATGACGCCCCTGCCCTCGGCGGCGATGCGCTCGAGCGCGTCGTCCACCGGCCACGAGTGCGTGCCGGGACCCGCCTCGAGCAGGTCGAGCAAAGAGAGCGGTGCGTGCACGCGCACCAAAGTCTCCTTTCCCGGCGTGATCTCGCCGCGCACGAGCGCAAGCTGGGTCTCCCCGGAGAGCTTCTCCAGGTAGGCGATGAGCCGGAACGGCCCGAAGCGGGTCTGGATCGGGCGCTCGGTGACGCGCTTGATGAGCGATTCGTTCTGGCTGCGGTACCGGATCAGGTCTGCGATCGAGCCGATCTTGAGTGCGTGCTGTTTCGAGAATTCCATGAGGTCGGGCAGCCGCGCCATGCTGCCGTCGTCCTTCATGATCTCGCACAGCACCGCCGCCGGATAAAGGCCCGCGAGCTGCGCGAGGTCGCAGCAGGCTTCGGTGTGGCCGGCGCGCATCAGCACCCCGCCCGCCTGAGCGATGAGGGGAAACACGTGGCCCGGCTGGACGATGTCCTGGGGCATCGCCTTGGACGAAGCGGCGGTCTTGATGGTGTGCGCGCGGTCCGCAGCGGAGATGCCCGTGGTGACGCCGGACGCCGCTTCGATCGAAACGGTGAAATTGGTCCCGTGCACCGAGCGGTTGCGCGCCACCATCGGCAGGAGGTTCAGGCGGTCGGCGTGCGCCTCGGTGATCGGCATGCAGACGAGGCCGCGCCCGAACTTGGCCATGAAGTTGATTTTTTCCGCGGTGACGAATTCCGCGGCGAAAATGAGGTCGCCCTCGTTCTCGCGGTCCTCGTCGTCGACGAGGACCGCCATCCGGCCCGCTTTCAGTTCGGCGATGATTTCGGGAATCGAATTGAGGCTCATGGGATGGCAAATTTTACGCCCATCGGCGCCGCGAGATGGTTTCCCCTCCTTGGATAAGGAGGGGTGGCGCGAAGCGCCGGGGTGGTTTGACAGGGACATGCACACCACCACCCCGCCCCTTCGGGGCACCCCTCCTCAAGGCGAGGAGGGGAAAGCGCATTATTCCCGCGACGACTCTTGCGGCTCCGCGCCCTGCTCCTGGCCTTCGATCTTCTCGCGGATGCGCGCGCCCTTGCCCGAGAGTTTGCGCATGTAATAGAGCTTGGCGCGGCGCACGTCGCCTTTGCGCTTGACCTCGACCGAGGCGATCAGCGGCGAATGGGTCTGGAAGGTGCGCTCGACGCCCTCGCCCGAGGATACCTTGCGCACGGTGAACGAGGAGTTGATGCCGCGGTTCTTCTTTCCGACCACGACGCCCTCGTAAGCCTGCACGCGCTTGCGCTCGCCTTCGACGACGCTCACGTTGACGATCACCGTGTCGCCCGGCGAGAACTCGGGAAACTTCTTGCCGATGCGCTTCACTTCTTCCTGTTCGAGTTGCTGAATGATGTTCATCGCCCTAGTCCTTTTTCGATTCCTCTTTGAATTCCTCTAGCAGCGCCCGTTCGGCGTCGCTCAAGCCCCGCCGCTCCAGGAGCTCGGGCCTCCTCTGCCACGTGCGCCCCAGCGACTCTTTCAGCCGCCAGCGCTCGATTCTCGCATGGTGCCCCGAGACGAGCACAGGCGGCACAGCTTCGCCTTCGTACACCTCCGGCCGCGTGTACTGCGGGGCCTCCAGGAGGCCGTCTGCAAACGAGTCCTGTCCGGCCGACATCCCGTCTCCCAGCGCGCCGGGCAACTGCCTTACCACGGCGTCGATCAGCACCATCGCCGCCAGCTCGCCGCCCGAGAGCACATAGTCGCCGATCGACAGCTCCTCGTCCACGCAGCGGCGGATCAGGCGCTCGTCCACGCCTTCGTAGCGGCCGGCGAGCAGCACGAGGCGCGGTTCTGTCGACAGCGCCATCACCTTCTTGTGATCCATCACCTGCCCCTGAGGCGAGAGGTGGATCACTTTCGCCTTGCCTTCCGCCGTCGCCCTCGCCGCGGCGATCGCTTTTTCCAGGGGCTCGGCGAGCATCACCATGCCGGGCCCTCCTCCGTACGGCCGGTCATCGACCGTGCGGTAGTTGTCCGTCGTGAAATCCCGCGGATTCCACAGCGCGAGGCTCCACAGCCCCTGCTCCAGCGCCCGCCGGGTCACGCCCGATGCGCTCACGGCGGCGAAAGCCTCCGGGAAGAGCGTCACGCAATCGAAGCGGATCACCAGTCCGCTCTCCACTCGACCTCGACTGTGCCGCCTTCGAGATCAACTCTGCGGATCACCTCCGGGGTGGCCGGCAGGAGACGCTCTCCGGACTCGTGCGCGATGCGCATCACTTCGTTCGCGCCGCCGGCGCTGAAAAATCCCGTTACCTTGCCGAGCCGCTCGCCCTGCCCATTCACCACTTCGAGGCCGATCAGATCGGCCTGGTAGAACTCGTGCTTCGCGGGCGTCGGGAGATCCTCGCGCCTGAGCGCAACCTCAAAACCGCGATACGTCCCCGCCTTGTCGCGGTCCTCGCATCCCTCGAAGCGCGCCACCAGATGGGCGCCGTGCGCGCGGCACTCAGCCAGCGCGACTTCCTTGAGCTTCCCTGGCTCGCCGACCCACCACGCGGAGTACTTGCAGAGGTTGCCGCTCCCGGCGCCGAAAGGCTCGACCTTCAGCGCGCCCTTCACGCCGAAGGGCGCCATCACGCGCCCCATCACCACCCATCCGGTTGGCCCGTTCGTCGCCAACCCGCCCCGCGGCGCTACTTGGCCGGGACCGCGGCAGCCGGCGCCCTGTAGCCCTTGAGAAGCCGCGCCACCGTGGGCGAAAGCTGCGCGCCCTTGCCCTTCCAGAATATGACCCGGTCGGTCTGAATGCGCAGCGACTCGCGGCCCTCGGGCGCCTTAGGGTCGTAGAAGCCGACGCGCTCGATGAAGAGCTTGCCGGCAGCCCTGCGCGAATCCGCGACCACCACATTGAAAAAGGGCCGATGCTTGGCGCCGCCGCGCGAAAGACGAATCACAACCATGAGTGAATGACCGAAGCCGAAAAGGGCGTGATTTTACGCGACTGAGGCTCTGATTGGCAAGGGAAAAACCGCGCCTGGCAGATGCTCCGCCACTCATGTAAGCCTTCGCGCGAGGTCAGAACTGACACGCGCTGCCAGGCACGATATGATTTAAGTGACACAGGTAAGCGGCGCAATTATCAGAGCCGCGCCTCCAGGGAGATGAGATGTTGGCATTTCGCAGATTCCTAGAGTGGAGTCTTGTCGTTTCCGCGATGCTGCTCGCCGCCTGCGGCGGAGGGGGCGGCGAAGGGGG